>ERZ507072.29-NODE-29-length-109781-cov-6.978018_pt1 | contig 109781 bp, 101 predicted proteins | sample MGYA00512864_ERZ507072 | MGnify/ENA metagenome assembly ERZ507072 | reverse complement strand
CGACGCTCTTCCGATCTTACCCACATGCGATACCCCTAATGGTTTTGGCGTTCTAGAAATCCAAACATTGGAATTAATATTAAGTATAATCCATGATTGCTTCGATAGATGTAATTTACAAGTTCAGTCGTTACCTGATAAAATTTCAGCGGTGCTATCGATACCAAATAAATCTTCCATATCGCAATCTGTCACTAAATACTCGACACTATCATCCTCTAATTTGGGAAACTCCTCTGTAGTCAAGAAAGCTTTTTGGGGAATGGTCAGTACAATCTCCACGTCTTCATCTACAGCTTTACCACAGTTCTGAATGGCCAATCTTAAACATTTTTGATCATCGTAAGCCTTTTCTATGGGGCCCCAGTTTAGTGCCTCAATTATTATTTTGTGTAACTCCTTAATCTTCCAATACTTATCCGTTTCATCATCTGTACCCTTCAAATGAGGACCACTGATAATATTAGAGGAAAACGAATCCTTACATAAATTACCCAACTCGAAGAAGTTCTCAGGTAAATCAAGTTCCAATTGCTCGGCAATAGAACCGATGAATTTCCGTTCATCATCCTCTATCTCAATAGGATTGGAAAATCCAGCAAATAAGGTATTGTTGATGGAATTTCTTTTCCCAACATTTATGCCTGCAATCTCTTGATACATAGAACGAATCGTATCAATATATTGTAACATTGTAGTTTCAGAATTTAGAACAAAGGGATACACAGATGCCTCGTCAACCAGTTTACCATTCTCGTCAATTCCCATTAATTTTAATTCCGAAACTTTCTCGGTTGTTGCTTCTTTCACTTTTTTGTCGGAAAGAAAATACATCGAAAGATGAGCAAAAAATAGTTTCTTAAATTCTTCATCCGATGAATATGTAAAATAGATGCCACGGTCTTTATATTTTTCACGGAATGCTTGAATTTTTTTATATCCTTCATCGTTCATTTGAGACGGAGGAATGGGCTTATCAGAGAAATACATAAATACTTGCTTTCCAGATTGGAGCATAATCTCAATTTCTTCTTCCGTTCCGGAACCATATTCATCTGTAGGAGAACCGAACTTAGTCCACAAAATTGCAACGGCAGCATCGCATTTATTTACGAATTGTTCGTTCAGCAGAGCCTGCGGCTTTCCGCCCGACTGTGCATAAGAACTTTTGCTCCAATGACGAGTTTTTATTGTTATTCCTAAAGCTTGTCAAAGTCAGAATCTTTTTGCCCACCTTTTGCCGCTCTAATTAAGAATAGAGAAATGAACAATGGATGTCAATATGCCTTATTGTATAAATAATGCATAATAGAGCATGCACGTAAAAGGATAAAATGATGTTAGATGATAAAAAGCATTGACAGAGGATGAAATGGGTGGTATTATACAAGAAAATGATTTTGGAAAACGATTTCTTAAGTCAAGTTGATATGAAAATGATTGGGATTTTAATATAGCGCTTCATTTCTTCAGCCGTTATACAGGCTGGAACGATAAGGAAATTAAGTAATTTGTATCCACAAGAGGGAGTCGTCTAGATAATGCGGTAACGGGAAGCTACTTTGGTCTTTTGAAGTCAGAACTGCTGTATTTTAGGGAATTCAGCTCCTTTGAAGCATTCCAGAGAGAACTTGAGCTTTATCTGGAATAATACAATCACAGGTGCATCAAATCCAAACTGAATGGAGTCAGCCCCATTCCGTATAGCATCCAAGCCAGCTTTGCCGCTTAATATTTGTCCAACTTTTCGGGGCACTCACTTTAGCGATGACGGAGCCACCCTTTACAGGCTTCAGATAAGGCGAATATCGTACCAAGAGGAGAAGCAATTGAACATGTACTCGAACAAGAAATGAAGTGTTTTCGGGGCTGTGAATCCCGGGCACACGAGTGTTTTAAGGAGGATAAAGTTATGAGCAAGAAAAAAATGACCTTTACAGAAGGGATCAAAGCGCAGTTCTCAACAAAATCATTGGTATTAATTCCAATTGCGGTTGGTATCAATCTGATCGGCGGTACGTTGTGTTCTGCCCTGAAGCTGCCTTTGTTCCTGGACATGATCGGGACAATCGTAATTGCGTGTCTGTCAGGTCCGTGGGTATCTGCTCTGTGTGGTCTGCTGACAAATGTATTCCTGGCTTTGGTGGCGAATCCGGTATATCTGCCGTATGCCGTCGTTAGTATCCTGTGCGGTCTTGTGACGGGATATATGGTAAAGGCAGGCTTGTTTAAGAAGGTTTGGGGCGCAATTCTGGTCTGGCTTGCATGCACGGTGACAAATGCAGTTTCCGCATCAGTAATCACAGTTTTTGTATACGGCGGTGCAACCGGTGTAACAGGATCTTCCGTATTTACAGCAACATTGATCGCAGCGACGAAAGATATCGTAGCATCCGTATTTTCCTCATCTATGATTGAGAACCTAATTGACAAGGGTATCGCATTCCTGATTGCGTTTATCATTGTGCAGAAGATTCCGAAGAGGTTCCTGAGTCAGTATGCATCAGATGCAGATACAGACGATGACGAGGATGACGACGAAGAAGATTAAAAATACGGATCCTTTTTCAACAGGAGGTTAAGATGGCGAAGATATCGAATACATTTGTGCCAAAACATACTGTGGTTGAGGAATTGAATCCGATGACGAAGATTCTGGCGGTATTTTCACTGGGACTTGGGACATTGATTTTTCCAAATCCGTGGCTTGGTTTCGCAGTGTTGATCGGGCTGTTTGCAGTAGCTTGGCTGGCGAAGATACTGAAAGAATTTGCGAAGATTATATTCGGATTTGGGATACCGATTACAGTTATGCTGATGTTTATTCAGGGCTGTTACAGTCCGAAAAATGTGACTTTTATTGCAGATTTGGGATTTGCAAAGGTTGGTTTGGAAGGTGTGCTGTATGCATTGAAGATTATCAGTACGCTTCTGGTATTTCTAGGATCATTTTACATCACGAACAAAACAACTTACACCGGAAAGCTGGTGGCAGCATTAACAGAAAGCGGTCTCCCGCCAAAAGCAGGATATCTGGTGCTGGCAAGTCTGAACGTGGTTCCACAGATGCAGAGGAGAATGGCTGTTATTCAGGAAGCGCAGGAGGCAAGAGGCGTGGAAATCGGAGGAAACGTATTTACCAGAGTGAAAGCTTATATTCCGCTGCTTGGACCGGTAGTCATGTCGTCCCTGACAGATGCGCAAGAAAGAGGCATCACATTGGAAACACGAGGATTCGGCATCAAGGGTGTAAAGCAGACAAATTATGTAGAAGTTACGAAATCTCAAACGGATAAAGTAGTGAGCGTTTTTCTGATTGTTTTTTTCATTCTCAGCGTGTTGGCGACAATTCTGATGAAATTCAAGGTGATATAGGGAAGAGGTCTCAAATGGGCAAGGTAGTGTTAGAGGTCAAGGATTTTTCTTTTAAATACAGACAAGCGAAGCGAAGGGCATTAAAGCATGTCAGTTTTCAGGTGGAAGAAGGGAGCTTCTTCTGTATCATCGGTTCGAATGGAAGTGGAAAATCTACTCTTTGCAATGCATTGGCCGGTCTGATTCCCCATTATTTCGTTGGAAGGATGTCTGGGGAAGTGATTGTAAATGGATTGAACGTAGCAAACAGCTCCATTGCAGAACTGTCAACGAAAATAGGGCTTGTATTCCAAAACCCATTCAATCAGCTATCCTACACAGCAGGTACGGTAGCTGAGGAGCTGGCGTATGGCCTGGGAAACCGGGGCATACCCAGAGAAGAGATGATGGCGAAAGTGGATTACGTGTCCAAGCTGATGAGAATTGACCATATCCTCTCTAAAAATCCGCTGGAACTGTCCGGCGGGCAGATTCAGAGGGTTGCGTTTGGATCTACATTCATTATGGAGCCGCAGATTCTGGTTCTGGATGAGTGCACGACACAACTAGATCCTCTGGGGAGTGAAGAGATTTTTGATATTGTAAAAAGTCTGAACAAGAAAGGGATCACGGTCATCATGGTAGACCATGAGATGGAGCGTGTGGCGAGGTGTTCGGATCAGATCATGGTTCTGGATCAAGGAGAAGTGGTTGCCATAGATGAGCCGAAGAAAATATTTGGAGATCCGGAAATTGTGAAGAGAGGAATCGGAGTGCCGGATTATGTGAAAATTTCACATGCGCTGCAGGAAAAAGGATATACGAATCGGGAAATCGCAATTACCGAGGAGCCAACCATTGAAATGGTAAAGGAGGCTCTGGGAAGATGAAGATTGAACTAAAAAAGATTCGCCATGTTTACCCGACAGGAGAGGAGGCTCTGAAAGGGATCGATCTGGTAATAGAGGGAACAGAGCCGGTAGCAATTATCGGACAGAACGGAGCCGGTAAAACCACCATTGTAAAACATTTCAACGGCATATTACGGCCCACATCGGGAGAAGTTCTGATTAACGGAGAAAGTATTGAGAAACGCTCCACTGCACAGTGGTCAAAGAAAGTTGGATATGTATTTCAGAATCCGGATGACCAGCTGTTTCTGGAATCTGTGAGGAAAGAGTTTGAATTCGGACCTCAGAAGATCGGAATGCCGCAGGAAGAGATTGATGAACGGATGAAATGGGTGGATGAACTCGTCGGGCTGTCAAAGAAATTGGATGTGCATCCGTTTGACCTGACATCTACAGAGAAAAAATTCTGTACAATCGGAGCCATTATCATGATGAATCCGGATGCGTTGATTTTTGACGAACCGACCTGCGGACAGGATGTGCAGGGAAACCTAAGGCTGCACAGAATCATTGAGACATTGAAAGAAAAGGGAAAATTATGTATTACGATTTCTCATGATATGAAGTTCGTCGTAGATAATTTTAAAAGGATTATTGTAATGTGCAGAGGGGAGGTGATATTGGATGGCGACGCAGAAACAGTGTTTGCACAGGTGGAAACATTGAAAAAAAGCTTTGTTACCCCCCCTCCGATTACGAAAGTAGCGCAGGGCGCGGGATTGACAAAGACAGTTTTTACAACAGAAGCATTTATGAAAGTATTTGAACAAGAGAGGACGGTATAAGAAAATGGCAGATGTAAAGATTCAAATTTATGGAATCAGAACCGTAGAGGACGCGAGAATGGTTGTAGAGATGGGAGGGCACCATCTGGGCGTATCTTATGGGAAAATTAAGAGAACACCCGGGCAGTTGACATGTGAACGTGCAAAAGAGATTTTTGAGGGTGTGCAGCCAGAGGCTGTCAGAATCGGGCTAACTGTGGCAGAAGATATAGATGAGATCACAGAAAACTTAAAAGAAGCATTTCCGGATGTGCTTCATTTATCAGGAGATATTGAGGGGATCACACCCGCTCAGGTGCAGGAACTGAAAAATAGATTTCCGGGGCTGAAGATTATGCAGGCGATTCCGGTCCTTGCAGGAGTGCCACTGGAAGAACAGAAGGTAATGCAGTATATCAAAGATTATGAACCGGTATCGGACTTCTTCCTGATTGATACGAAAGCACCAGCAGCAGGAGATATCGGGGCAACAGGTTTGACACATGACCGTGAGATTGATAAAGCAATCATTGAGAGTACAGATGTTCCGTGTATCATCGCAGGCGGATTGGATGCAGACAATGTAGCAGAGGCAATTCATATGACGCATCCATATGGAGTAGATTCCTTCAGCCTGACAAATTATGATGATGAGCGGGCAAATACGGAACGCTGCAAGGATCCGGCTAAAGTAAAGGCGTTTATCGAGGCGGCGCTCAATGCATAATGTGATTGTTGTCGGCGATGCAAATGTCGACATCATTGTACCTTATCCGAGATTTCTGAATGAAGAAAGAACACTGGTTGATTATCCGACGCCGTCCCTTCAGGGAGGAGGAACTGCTGCCAATACAGCGGTTGCACTGTCCAGGCTGGGAGTGGGAACCAGCTTTATCGGTTCCGTTGGTGAAGACCAGTACGGAAGGTACATTAAAAGCGATTTTCAGAAAGAAGGCGTAGATATTTCCGATATGATAATTGAGCCGGAATTAAATACAGTCGGAGTATTTGCCTTTATTGATGAAAATGGAGAGCGCTATCTCTGGGGATGGCCGAGAGTAGATCAGGCATTCAAAGTTCTGGATGCAGATAAAGTATCCTTTGAGAAGATTCGCAGCGCAGACTGGGTGCACTCATCCGGGATGTCCCTTGTATACGATACCTCCGCACGGGCAACGATTATCCGGATCTTCAAGGAAGCGTATGAAGCTGGAGTTCCTACTTCTTTTGATTTGAACCTGAGAGTGGATGACGGTGTGCTGGATCCGGAGTATGAGAAAGCAATCCGTGAAATCATCGAATATACGACGTACCTGCTGGGCTCCGGGACGGATGAATTCGCATATCTGGGTGAAGAAAAAGACTGGAGAAAGAATGCAAAATCCTTTGTTACGGAGAACCGGGTAGTCATTGTGAGAAACGGGAAAGAAGGTTCTTATGGATTTTCTGCTGAAGAAGAAGCGCAGGCACCGGCATTTCCCGTGAAAGTGGAGGATACGGTCGGTGCGGGAGACGTTTATAATGCCGGATTTATCCGTGCGGTTTTGGCTGGAAAGCCGCTGAAAGAATGTCTCATTGCAGGAAATGCAGTATCTGGCTATACCGTGGCGAAAAAGGGCGCAAGAAGCTCTCCGGATACGGAAGAGCTGCGAAAATTCTTGGAAGAGCATATGAGAAGCAAAGGAGTGAAAGAGCTATGAAAAAAGTGATTTTAGACTGTGACCCTGGTCATGATGACGCGTTTGCGATGATGCTCGCAATACAGCATCTGGATGTGCTTGGAATCACCACAATCGGCGGGAACTGTACATTGGAAAATGTAACGAAGAATGCGCTGAAAGTATTGGAAGTACTCGGAAGAACAGATATCCCTGTTTTTGCGGGGCACTCCTGCCCCACAACAGTGCCGCTCGTAACAGCACCGCAGTTCCATGGCGAAACAGGACTGGACGGTCCGGTTCTTCCGGAACCAACCGCAAAAGCGCAGGATAAACACGCAGTAGACTTTATTGTGGAAACAGTGATGAATACAGATGACGTGACCCTGATTGCCACAGGACCGCTGACAAACATTGCAGCAGCAATCAACCGTGAGCCGAGAATCGTGGAGCGTGTAAAAGAGCTGAGCATCATGGGCGGCTCCGTGACATATGGAAACTGGACCCCTGCAGCAGAATTCAACATCTATGTGGACCCGGAAGCAGCATACCGCGTATTTCATTCCGGGATGCATGTGAAGATGTCCGGCATCAATCTGACCAGGCAGTGCTGTTTGACAGCAGAACATGTTGCGAAATTCCGTGAAATAGGAACAAAAGCAGCTAACTTCGCGGCAGATTTGACAGAATTCTTTATCGATACGACCGTCAAGAGCGCTTCCCTTTCCGGAGCGAACCTGCATGATGCGTGTGCAGTTGCGTGGCTTGTTGATCCGTCTCTGATCAAGGCAGTGGATATGCATATCGATATCGAGTTAAAAGGTGAACTGACAAGAGGTATGACGGTATGTGACTACAGACACTTGAGAGGTGTAGATCCTGCCGTAGACCTGTGCAGAGAGCCGCAGATGGATTTCAGAGGGGAAAAACCGAATGCGGAGGCAGCCTTAGAATTAGATTTCCCGGGATTTATGGACTTACTGTATAAGACACTTGCAAATTATGATTAATCAGAAATGCTATGAGGGGTTGAAATGCTTTTTGACTCCAGAGAGCATCCGATGCTGAGATTCCCGACAATCATCCTATGGGGAACAAGTGCTGTTTTTACACGAAATCTTCGTACTAACATTGGCGCTTATCCTGATTGATCAACACTGCGATTGCGCCGATCAGGTTCACTAAAGCTGCAGAAGGATGCCCGTGCCGGTTCTGATTGGTTCCGCATTGGTTGTAGCCGGAACAGTATGAAGTAAAACGTGTTTTAAATATTTTAGGTGATGATGAATGATGAAATATAAGATGATTTTATGGGATTTTGACGGAACACTGGCTTACACAGGGAAGGATGTGTGGAATTCCCTTGAATATGCCGCAGAGAAATGCGGTGGCAGGCTGCCAGAAGAGTTTGTCAGCAAGGACAGTAATTTGGGCAAATCCGTGAAAGAGATTTTCCAGCGGATCGTGCCGGTTCCGGAAGAAGAAAAGTATGCGATGTTCGAAGAGCTGGTGAGGGTTCATTACCGGACGCTCAGTGAGTATCAGGATACTTATCTTTATCCCGGTATCTATGAGCTGCTTTTGGACATGAAGGAAGCAGGAATTATCAATTATATCATCACCATGAAGCCGGAAGAAGCCCTGGAGAGGATTCTGGAGAAAAAAGGCTGGACGGAACTGTTTGACAGTTGGATTTCTCCGGATTCTCTTCCGGGAAAGGAAAGAACAAAAAGTGAAATGATTGCCTATGTCATGCAGAAATCAGGCATGGAGAAAAGCCGGTATGTCTATATTGGAGATACATGGAGTGATGCAGTAGCCGCAAAGGAAAATGAGATTGACTGTATTGCGGTGACATACGGAGACGGGGATACACAGCTGCTTCGGGCTCAGAATCTGAAATACTGTGTGCAGACAGTTCCTGAGGTTGAAATAATTTTAAAAGAAGGTGTATAAAACATGCTTCAGGATTTCAATATATGCATAGATACCAAATTTGTGTTTGGGAAAGATGCACAAAATCAGATAGGACGTGAATTAAAACAGATGGGCATCCATAAGGTTTTGATTCATCATGACAACGGGAAATTTTTATATGATACCGGACTTTTGGAACAGGTGGAAAAGCTTCTGGAGCAGGAAGGGATCGAGACGCTGGAGCTGGGCGGAGTTCAGCCGAATCCAAGGCTGTCTCTTGTGAGGGAAGGGATTGCCCTTGCAAAGAAAGAACAGGTCGATCTGGTTCTGGCCATAGGCGGCGGAAGCGTCATAGATTCTGCCAAGGCAATCGGCCTGGGGGCGGTAACGGATACAGATGTGTGGGAATTCTTCACAGGAAACGCGGTACCGGAAAGATCACTGCCGACAGGTGTGATCCTGACGTGTCCTGCAACGGGAAGCGAGTCCAGCGCAGTGACGGTGGTCAACAATACGGATGTTGGGATGAAGCTGCTGGTCAGCAACCCGGTTGTGCGTCCGGCGATCGCATTTATGAATCCGGAATTGACCTATTCTCTGCCGAAGTTTTTGACGGCATGCGGCGTGGTAGATATGTTTTCTCATGTATGTGAGAGATACTTTACTCCGGATAGTGAAATCGGCGTAATCGACCGGATGTCAGAAGGAATTCTGAAAACACTTGTTGAAATCGGGCCGAAAGTGCTGGAAGAGCCATCAAATTATTCTTACCGTGCAGAAATTATGTGGATTGGAACGATTGCACATAACAATACAGTAGGAATCGGGCGCATTCAGGATTGGGCAACCCACGAAATCGGAAATGAATTAAGTGCGCTGTATGATACGCCTCACGGCGCAACGCTTTCCATTATTATGGGATCCTGGATGCGGTATATCTATCAGAAAAGTCCGGAACGTTTTGCCCGTTATGCGAAAGAGGTATTCGGGGTAGAATGGACGAAGGAGAATACGTTGGAAGCCGCCTATGCTGGAATTCTGAAAACGGAAGAATATTTCCGCAGTATGGGAATGCCGGTGTCATTCGGGGATTTTAAAGTTCCCACAGATGAAGTGGAGAAAATGCTTGACCGAATTGCTTTCCGCGGGGAAGACGACAGTATCGGCGGTATTGTGAGGCTGAATCGGGAAGACTGCCGCCGAATTTATGAGATGGCATTTTAATTCCGTATAATAATGAGCAAGCGAGGGTCATATGAAAATACTTAATTTTGGTTCTCTAAATATAGATTATGTCTACAGTCTGAACCATTTTGTACAGAAGGGAGAAACGATTACTTCTGATAAGCTGAATGTGTTTGCTGGCGGGAAGGGATTGAATCAGTCCATCGCGCTGAGCAGAGCCGGCGGGAATGTCTACCATGCGGGAGCCATTGGAGCAGATGGTGTGTTTCTGGAAGAGGTCCTGAATGAGGCTGGTGTAGATACACGGTTTCTTATGAAATGTGAGGACGTCCGCACAGGAAATGCAATTGTTCAGAAAGACCGGGGGGGAGATAACTGCATTATTCTGTACGGCGGTGCGAATCAGGCAATTACAAAAGAAATGGCAGATGAGGTCCTGAGCGCATTTGGAGAAGGAGACTGGCTCTTTCTTCAGAATGAAATCAGTGAAATCCCGTATATTGTGGAGAAAGCTCACGAAAGAGGAATGCGGATTGTTCTGAATCCGTCTCCAATGAATGAAAAGATTTTGAGAATCAATTTAAATTATATAGACTGTTTTATTTTAAATGAAGTGGAGGCGCATGCGCTTGTCCAGAAGGATGTAGATCAGGCTGCTTTGTTAAATCAGTTGAAAGAGCGGTTCCCGCATGCGGAAGTTGTTCTTACGCTCGGTGAAAAAGGCTCCGTATATGCAGGTGCGGAGGGTATTGCAGAACAAAAAGCGTATCAGGTAGCAACTGTGGATACGACAGCGGCGGGCGATACGTTTCTTGGTTATTACATGGCAGGCAGGCTGCAGGGAGAATCCGTGAAAGAAGCACTTGATATGGCTGCCAGAGCATCTGCGATTGCAGTGTCCAAAAAAGGGGCGGCTCCGTCTATTCCGAAAAGGGATGAGGTACTGCATTTTACAGCAGAATAAAGAAGAGTGGCCTTACAATTCTATGGGAAACAGACGATCTACGAAGCGGCCTTTTAGCTCGACAAGGAGGAAAAGAAATTGCCCTGATGCCCTACAGCTATTGTATCACGGGTACCCAAGCCCGCTGATGCCTGAAATGATTAACCGGAAACTTTGATACGAGGAGGAACTTCATGGAAACAAGGAAGCTGATTATTGACACAGATCCGGGGATTGATGATGCGGCAGCGATTGCGATTGTGCTATCTGAACCATCTCTGGATGTCAAGCTGATTGCCTGTGTTTCAGGAAATGTCGGAATCGAGCACACCACAAACAATGCGCTGAAGCTTCTGACATTCCTTCACAAAGATATCCCGGTGGCAAAAGGGGCTGCAGCTCCATTGCTGAGGGATAACAGATTTGCAACAAATGCACACGGGAAATCCGGTATGGGAGGATTTGAATTTCCAGAGCCGAAGAAGGAACTTCTTCTGGAAGAGAATGCGGTGATGAGCGAATACCGCACGTTGATGGCATCGGAAGAGAAAATGACAATTCTGACACTCGGGCCGCTGACGAATATCGCACTGCTCATCTCGACATTTCCTGAAGTGAAGGAAAAAATTGAAGAAATAATTATGATGGGCGGTTCCACGGAAAGAGGAAACATTGGAATCTATGGGGAATTCAATGTGACGATTGATCCGGAGGCCGCGAAAATGGTATTCCGTTCCGGGATTCCAATAACGATGGTAGGTCTAGATATTGGAAGAAAAGCCAGACTTATGGTGGAAGATCTTGAAGAGCTTGAGAAAAGCGGCGAAGTAGGAACGATGATAAGCTCCCTGTTCCGTTCTTATGATGGCGGGCATGTGGAAGAGGGAGTTAAAATGTACGACCCTTCCGCAGCAATGTATCTTATGGAACCAGAGCTTTTTGAGACAAAAGAAGCTTTTATTGACGTTGAAATATTCAGTCCGCTTACAATTGGTGCGACAGTCGTAGATTACGACGGAACGCTGAGCGAAACGAAAAATGCAGTAGTATGTGTTGACGTAGATGTGGATCGTTTCCGTAAACGTTATGTACAGCGGGTAGCAGATACGAAACGTTAGTAAATAGAGCAAATTTAAAATATCGTTGAAAGGGTATGGTAAGTGTAATGTCTAGTACAAATGAGGCAAAAACAACAGGAATTCCGGTGCCTGCAGAGGGAACTCCGGAATTCAAAAAAATGAACCGCATGGCAAAACGTGCGATTCCGCTGGTATTAATCATCTTTATTTTTGGTATTCTTGAGCAGCAGGCCTTCGGAATGATTTTCGTAAATATCGGCCAACAGCTCGGAACTCCTGAGCTGGCATCCCTGATTACATCTCTGCCAGGTATCGCACTTGGTATCGTGTGTGTCATCTATGGATCCCTGGGTGATTTCGTTTCCCTGAAAAAAATGACAATCCTTGGTACGATTGTATTTGCAATTGGTTCTGTAATCGGATTTTTGTTGGGACCTGTGAGTATCTGGGCAGTTGTAGCTGCACGTATGCTGCAGTCTATCGGCGGACAGGTTGCCGGTTCCGTATTCCTGGTATTGGTGTCTAAATATATCTCTCAAAAAGAGCGTGTCGTTTATTATGGTATCTTTGTAGCAGTATTCAGATTCTCTGCAGCACTTGGTGTAGTTGCAGCGGGATATGTAACAAAGATTGACTGGCGCTGGATGTTCGCGATTCCGATTATTTCTATTGTATTTATTCCGGCACTGGCGAAAAACCTTCCGAATGAACATGCGAAAGGCGCCAAAATCGATGGATGGGGATTTACACTCATCGGTGCATTTGCAGGTGCGATTACAATGTTCTTTACAGATATGAATCTGTTCTGGGCAATTGCATCTATCGTAACGCTGGTTGCATTTATCATATACATCCATAAGGCGGAAGATCCGATTATCACTCCTGCGTTCCTGAAAAATCCTGCATTTGTAGCAACAATGGTAGTTATCTTTGTAGGTTACTTCTTCAGCTATACTCTGAATGCCGGTGTAAACGCAATCGGACTGGAAGTATTTGGTATTGACTCTGCGCAAGTATCTAATCTGCTTGTATGGTCTATCCTTTTGGCAGCGGTTCTCGGATTCGTGTGCGGGCCGGTTATCAAAAAAATCGGCCGTTCTGCAGCGATTATCATGGCTCTGGCGGCAATGGGACTTGGCCTGATTGCAATCGCATTTGCTATTCCTTACGGAAAAGTTGCAGCTCTTGCAATAGCACCATGTATCTACTACTTCGGAACATCTTTCTTCTACTCACCGATCGTAGACACGGCAACATTGACCGTATCACTGGAGGAGTCAGGACGTGTTCTTGGAATCAATGACCTTGTACAGGCAATCACAGGATCAGTCGGTGTCGCTGTATTCGGTCAGATGATGTCAGCAGGCGTAATGTCAGGTGGGAGTATCACAGGCGTTAAGCCCGGAGCAGCTTCCACATATTCGAATGTGTTCCTTATTGGCGGTGTGATTGTACTCTCAGCACTGGTAATCTTTATCGCGACAAAGAAAATGATTTACAGCCGTTCAAGAAAAGACGACTAATTTATTTGGAAGAGTAACAAGAAACAAAGACCACTTCGGCCGTGTTTGGCTGAAGTGGTCTTTGCTTTTTATATAAAGAACATAAAATCATGTCCCCTGCCCTGTTACGATCACCTTCTCACCATTCGGCAGAACCATCTCAGCCGAGATTCCCTCCGGGATTTCGACATGCAGGGGGGAACCCTTGCTGGCCCAGCGTAGCGGATGTTTGATAAAAAATTTCCGAAAGGGCAACAAATCTATAGCCCCTCCTGATATACCTGCGCTATAAAGCAGTGAAAGGCCATATGGCCCTGTTCCGTCCGCTTATAAATACCAGTCCAACCCCTTGGCCAGTTCTTCTGCAGCAGGGTCTTAAGCGAAGGGATTTTCGGTGGGATAGGGCAGGCTCTTGGGCTGGTTGTAGGCGATGCTTTGCACGCCCAGGAACTGGAATACCTCGAAGAGCGTCTTTCCATGATGTCCAAAGGCCACGGCTCCGTGGTGGGGATAGCGCTTCTGGATGAGCACATGGCGGTAGAACCGGCCCATCTCCGGGATGGCAAACACACCGATGCCCCCGAAGGAACGGGTCTTGACCGGCAGGACCTCCCCCTGGGCGATATAGCCGCAGAGGTTCCCGTCGCTGTCGCACTGGAGACGGTAGAAGGTGATATCGCCGGGGGCAATATCGCCCTCCAAGGTGCCGCGGGAGATGTCCGGCTTGCTCCCCTCCGGCTCCAGCACCCGGTGCTGAATGAGTTGGTACTTCACCGCACGGTCCGCGCACATCTTGCAGGACGGGGTGTTGCCGCAGTGGAAGGCCATAAAGGTGTCGGTCTGCTTGCAATCGTACGTTCCAGCGATATCCTCGTCATAAATGGACTGGGGTACGGAGTTGTTGATGTCCAGGAGGGTCACCGCATCCCGGGAGACGCAGGCGCCGATGTACTCGCTGAGCGCGCCGTAGACATCCACTTCGCAGGCCACGGGGATGCCTCGGGCGGCCAATCGGGAATTCACATAACAGGGTTCGAAGCCGAACTGGCTGGGGAACGCGGGCCAGCACTTGTTGGCGAAGGCCACATACTTTCGCGCACCCTTATGGGTTTCCGCCCAGTCCAACAGAGTTAGTTCGAATTGCGCCATGCGCTCGTTTAGGTCGGGGTAGTAAGCGCCCTCGCCCATCTCCTTGGCCATCTCCGCACAGACAGCGGGGATGCGCTCATCCCCCGCGTGGGCCTGGAAGCTGACCAGCAAATCCAGCTCGGAATTCTCCTCAATCTCCACGCCCAGCTCATACAGGCCTTTGATAGGGGCGTTGCAGGCAAAGAAGTCCTGGGGCCGAGGGCCGAAGGTGATGACCTTTAAGTTTTTGACGCCGATGACGGCGCGGGCCACGGGAATAAAGCCGGCAATCATCCGGGCAATATCCTCGGCGGTGCCCACCGGGTATTCGGGGATGTATCCTTTCAGATGCCTCATTCCTAGGTTGTAAGAGCAATTGAGCATGCCGCAATAAGCGTCGCCCCGGCCGTCGATCAGATCCCCATCTCCTTCGGCGGCGGCCACGAACATACAAGGGCCGTCGAAGTGCTTGGCGATAAGGGTCTCTGGGGTCTCCGGGCCGAAATTGCCCAGAAACACAACTATGGCGTTGCACCCGGCCGCGTTCACATCGGCCACGGCGGAGAGCATATCCTTCTCGTTCTCCACCGTCACCGGACACTCGTACAGCTCGCCCGTGTAGGCCTCCACGATTGCCCTACGGCGGCGCTCGCTCAGAACGATGGGAAAGCAGTCCCGGCTGACCGCGATGATGCCCAGTTTGACTTCAGGAATATTCGTGAACATATGGCTCCTCCTCAAATATCATCTTTTATATCAATATTTTCACCCCTCAGGCCCACATGAGCTCCTCGGGCAGCTTCGTCGGATTCCAGGTGGGCCAGCAGCCACTTGTTGCGTGCCCAGAGGAACCTGTCTTCTGTGGTTTTTGCCTGGATCTCCGGCTTTGACCTGTTGGTCCCCTGGGGCAAAGCCACCAGAACCCGAAAGCCCTTTGCCCTGTGCACATGACAGGGAGCGTAGTGCAGGGTAGTGGCGTAGATTTCCACCAGTGTTCCGGCAGGCACCCTGAACGCCCTGACCTTCCCGGTGTCCAGCCCACCATCCTCCATCTCCTCCTGCTTTGCCAGCAACAGGATAAAGTCCTCTGTGCCCAGGTTGAATTCACTATCCCGGTGGTACTCCAGGCAGTTGAGCTTGGTATTATGGCCGTTGCACCAGCCCAACTGAACGGGCATCCCGCCGTAGAGATGCTCCGAGACCTCTGTGGCGGCGGGCAACCTCTGCAGGGCCGGATCCTCCGGCACGTATCCGATGCCTTCCGGCAGCGGGGTGTTCGCTAAGGCAATCATCATTTCACACACCGTCTTATCCAAACCCGTTACCATCTGCCCGTAGGGCTTGAACGCCGGGTCGGTGACAGAATAAATCTTCATACTGTGTACTCCTCTCCCATCAGTTTGGGGAATAACGATTTTACGCTGGGATATATCTCCTTGAACTGCTGGTATCGTGCCTCATAGCGGCCTGCAAGGCTATGGTCCGGCTCCACGGTGCTGGATACCCGCACCAGCGCATCCACGGCAGAGCACACGCTGTCGTATGCTCCGCAGGCCACCATGGCCAGCATTGCCCCGCCGTAGCCCGGCCCCTGCTCTGTTTGCAGAAGATTCAAGGGAATATTCAGCACGTTGGCCATAATCTTGCGCCACAAAGGGCTGTTCGCCCCGCCGCCGCAGAGATTACTGCGAGGGATGGAGAACCCCAGGCCCTTCGCCACCTCGAAGCTGTCCCGGATGGCGAAAGCGACCCCCTCCAGTACCGATTGCACCATGTCGGCGCGGGTGGTGTTCATGGTCATGCCAAGGAAGGTGCCCCGGGCGTTGGTATCGTTGATGGGACTGCGCTCCCCCATCAGGTAGGGTAGGAAAAACACATGGTTTCGGCCCAGGTGTTCCTCTGTGATGGCCGCCTGCTCCCCGATATAATCGCCGGTACCCAAAATGTCCTCACACAGCCACTTATTGCAGCTGGCGGCGGAGAGGATACAGCCCATCAGATGCCAGCCGCCGTCAGCGTGAGCAAAGGAATGGAGGGCGTTGTTGGGGTCCACGCCGAATGTGTCCGAGGAGATGAAGATGGTGCCGGAGGTGCCCAGAGAAATGTTGCAGCGGCCCTTGCCCACGGTGCCGGTGCCCACTGCTGCCGCCGCGTTATCCCCCGCTCCCGCACAGACCGTCACGCCGGCAGGCAGGCCCAGGTCCGCCGCCACATCGGGCAGGAGGGTCCCCACTGGCTCATAGCTCTCGAACAGTCGGGGCATCTGCTCTTCCGAAACGCCGCAAAGGTCCAGCATTTCTCTGGACCAGCATTTATGCGCTACGTCCAGCAGGAGCATACCGGATGCGTCCGAGTAGTCCGTACAGTGGATGCCGGTCAGGCGGTAATTGATATAATCCTTGGGAAGCATGATCTTGCGGATCTGTTGGAATTTCGACCGCTCATGCTCCCTCATCCACAGTAGCTTGGGCGCAGTAAAGCCTGCAAAGGCTATGTTAGCCGTGCATTGCGACAGTTTGTCCCGGCCCACTGTCTCGTTTAAGTACGCCACCTGTTCCGCTGTGCGGCCGTCGTTCCACAGGATGGATGGGCGGATGACCCGATCATCTTTATCCAATACTACTAGGCCATGCATCTGGCCACCGCAGCCGAGCCCGGCGATCTGGCCCTTGTTACAATCGGCAATCAGCTCCTGAATGCCAGAGATCACCGCCCGCCACCAGTCCTCCGGATCCTGTTCCGACCATCCTGGCAGAGGAAAGTGCAGGGGATACTCCTTTGAGACGGTGTTCCACACCGTTCCTTCCTCGTCTACCAGTAGCAGCTTAGCCGCCGAGGTGCCCAGGTCGATTCCAATATACAACAATCCAATCGTCTCCATTCTCTGCATTTGAACATACTGCGACACAATTGTATTATTCTGAAAAATTTTCATTAATAAATTAGATAACCATTGTAAAAATGGGGCCCAGGCCGGTTTTGAGAACGGCCCAGGCCCGGAATTACAAATTCGCTCTGTTGAACTGTGTACAACTGAAGTGTCAAGGCAGGTATGCAACGGCACTGCCATAGTACATGGACGCATGCAAAGTGAAGGAACACGAAACCTGCATCCAGCACAGCAACACGCCAACGATGATACCAGGAATATAAGGATTGTTACACCTCTTGAACAGCCGGCGGATGAGTATTACCGCCACAGGAAACACCGGAATCGCATTGATGGTATAGGTAAATGTGTAATTCGATCCAAAAATGAACGGCTTCACACCCGTCTTTGCAAATAGATAATATCCTATGAACGTAATGGCCAGCGCCGGGATCGTATTCGCGACCGCGAAGAAAAGGTCGTTTACCCACTCCGGTTCCTTGCCGATCTTGCAGTGGTAGGCACTGTTTACAGCAATGGAAACGGCCAGCCCGAACACCAGATACATGGGCAGATAAGCGAAAAACACCCCCAGGTTTTCAAGTGGAATATTTTTGAGCCCCCACAAGTAGTAGTGATAATCCACACAGAATATATTGTTTGCGATCCATACGGCGATAAATACGACGGCGCAGGAGCCCACAGCCGCCAGAATGCTCTTCAGCAGATTCTTCAAAGAAATCTTGAGCCCCCAGTTGCTCATGGTTGCACCGTTTTTGCGCGCATATAAGCCGTAGGAAACAAACGAGGTGATCAGCATAAACACACCATTGAGCAGGGCCCACAAGGCATAGATATTGGTGGGCTGCTGCGCCCAAATGGTGGAGTTGCAGTAGCCAAAGCCATAGCGGAAGATAGCGCTGATACTGAAAAATGCAAAAACACAATTCGCAACGGTGAGCACCCAAAACCAAATCTTCCCCTTTTTATTCGGGGCCGGGCGCAGAACGGTATTCTCATTCTCGCGCAGGCTTGCAAAAAACTTGAGCCGCGTTAAGCACCCCAACGCAAAGACACAGCTGGCCAGTATGCCCAAGAGGCCCAACAGATTGCATATGGTCAACAGGAAATAGTGCTGATCCTGCCCTGTGATGTAATGGGGCGCCTCGAACGTATCTTGGAAGAAATCACACACCGCCGCCAGTGCATTGGAACCACCCTGCGGCTTGGGATGGATTTCCTGAGCCGCGGTGACGCGGCGGAACACTTGTTTTCCATCCACTTCACCTACATAGGTATGGCCGGGCACTACCTCTCTGCCCTCAAAAGCGCTGGGATCCTGGCCAAATGCAAACAGGGATTTGGCGCTCTCGGAGCTAAGCCATTGCTGAGCTGCCAAAGTTTCCCCCTTGGGGCCGACGCCTTTGAAGTAGACATGGTCATACAGCGTATAATATACGCCCATATCGCGGCTGCCATAGATATTCGCCCATTTTCCGTCCTCATCAACATAGACCGGATCGGATGACACCAGATAAATTGCCGAGATAATCGGTGTTTCCTCCGCATTGTCCATCCTCACACAGTTGTTGGCTGCCTGACCGCCGGCAGAGTGGCCGGCTACACCGATTTGCGCCTTGTCCACATAGTCCAGTGTTGCAGCATAACGCACCGCCGCATATGCGCCGTAAGCGTCATTGACAGAAGCAGGGGCCAGATATACGGAGGCGTCCGTGATATCTGAATCGCCGTGGTTGAGCATGTCGGGCATAATCGCGACAAAACCGCGGCGGGCCAGTTCAAGGCCGTATTGTGCATAGCTCTCCTTATTCACTGTTAATCCGTGGGTGAAAATGACAGTCGGCGCAGGGGTATCTGCAGTTGCGGAGTCCGGCCTATAGATACGGGCGACAATCGTGTTTCCCGACGTGGTCTGCAACTCCACATCGGAGATGCTGATCGCACCCCAATCGCGCAGAATACCGCCGGATAAGAACGTGAATACCAGGGTGAAAATAAGGGCCAATATCAGCCCTCGCTGGGGAGATAGCTTCTTTTTCGGTTTCACCATACTTCCTCCTTTTTCCTCTCATTTTCTTTGTTTCCTTTGTGACCTTGCAAATGTGCCTGGATCCTTTATTAGTATATCGTGGCCGTGTGCCTTCTTCTTTGACAAATTGGTGCTGTTTATTAGACGAATTAGCTGTTTTTCGCATTTCTCTGTTATGCACATCTCCGCAAAGCATTATTTGTGCAAAATACTGAAAATAGTAATAAATTTTATATTTCTTTGGAATACTTGGTGGAAAAAAATGTATTTTAACAAGCGGTCACCTCCATGCAAAAGGCATGGGCCCTGCATTGCTCAAAGCATATTCCCTAGACTATTTTGCAGGATCAATCCAACCATATTGGTCGTTTAGGCGCAAACTCCACACAGCCTTCCGGTGAATCAAGATTGCGTAGCAGTGGCGAACAGAGTATAATAAATCGCACTCCGCCAGCCCCATACTACAGAATATATAGGAGGGTCGTCCATGCCTGAACAGGAAATTATACGCCACCCACAGATCGACGGGCTGCATTTGTTTTTGAACACGATAGTCTATCGCACCCTGCATGTGCATCCAGAGTGGGAACTGCTTTTGGTGTTGGATGAGCACCTCATTGTAGCTTATGAGCAGCAGGAATATACCATCGCCCCAGGCCAGATGGTTTTGCTGAGTCCGAATCAGCCACACGGCTTTCATAAGGTACAGGAGGGCTGTACGTTTCTGTGCCTGCAAATGGCACCCCGTTGCTTTCCGGTATCCGAGCACCTGTGTATAGATGACATCTGCCCCGCGGAGCATCTTACGCCGCGGGAATACCAATGGGCGCAGGGCATGCTGCTAAATACGATGCGTGCCTATTTGGAGCGGCCCGCATACTATGAGCTATTGTGCACAGGAAACGCCAATCTGTTGTTGCACCGGCTTCTCACCCGTATGCCGACACGCTGCATGTCCCCCAATGAAGCTGATGACCGGGCGGAGCGCAACGCGCGGCTGGTGCGGTTGATTGATTTTGTGGACAAAAATTATATGCATAAAATCCAGCTCTCCACCTTTGCAGATATGGAAAATCGCTCCATGAGCTATCTATCTCACTTTGCGAAAAAGATGCTGAATCAAAGCTTTCGAGACTATGTGAATACGGTGCGTTTTAACTGCGCCTGCAAGCTCATTGCCGCAGGAAATCACAGAATGCTGGATGTGTGCATGGAATCCGGTTTTTCTGATTATCGCTATTTTTCAAAAACCTTCCAGCAAAAAGTTGGTATGACGCCAGAGGCCTATAGCCGCTTGCCTCAGGCTGCGGTGGAAGATGAGAGAAAGCTCCACCATAGTCTCCATTCGAAGGAGTGCTTTTATTCTCGCGAAAAAAGCCTGACGTTGCTGTCACAGTTCGAAGCAAAGTACCGGTAACGGCGCTTTGGTGCTTTTTCTCTGATCCAATCGCGCCAAGCTAATCTCGATGAGGGCTTCTGCCATGCTGCTTTCCCGGCGGCGATACCGCTCGATGATGGCCGTTTCAAAGGAAACGCCCCTGTCCGGAGGCGGTTGTGAGGTTCCGGTCTCAGAAAGAAGATCGACATCAGCGAGGTATCAAAACGCTTCCGTGTTTCTACACGGAAGCTCTGGTATTCCAAACAAATCGGCCTTCTGCACATTCAAAAGATTCCCGCTGCAGCTTGTTAGACAGGTTGGAAACGCTGTCACTCCACCCGTACTCGTCTGCCAGAAGGTCAACCACCTCCGGCATGGTCATACCCTGCCGGATAATATAGGATTTGATTTCGTTTCTCAGATTGGATTTCATATCGTTTTTACCTCCATAATTTCATAAAATTGCTTTCTAATTTGGTGAACTGCCATCACCGCTAAATGATGATTTTGATTTACTCGATTCCCGTTCAAAATTTCCTCTGTGTAGTCCTGTTCATAACAGCACCCTTCCCATTTTGTTGTTCCGTGGGTTTTCTGCTGAAAGGGTGGGCACTGCCACATTTCTGTGATACCGCTTCACAATTTGGTAAATCATCAGCGGATAAAACGGGTGCGGTCTGCGGTGTAAATCTTTGCGAATTTCACAAGGATTGATTTTGAGTGCGGATTTTGACCGTCATTTCAGCGGACAGTCAAAGAGAAAATGACCGGGTACGCATCGCCCGGTACACATGGGCTGGCGTTTCGGTACAGAAGATTGCCGCCGTCACCCATACTCAACAGTACACATCATTGGTACGGAACCGCTAATTTTGCTGTACTTTGGGTGATTCCTGTTACTTGATTTCACTGGGGAATGAAGCCTGTTCATTGTTGGGTTATGAGTGAAATATTCGTGCGCTGACTTCATTTTTCGTGTACCATGTGTACCCGCCGTCTCTGGTACATTTGGTACGGATGGTACACTTGTTTTGAACTCACCCTATGATTTTTACGGAAATATCCGTTGGAGCAACGCAATCCCCAGAAAGCCCCAGGCATACTTTCCATTACCGATATGAATTTTGTTGGTATATTCCAGATTGTAGGCAGCCTCGTTCTGTTTGAGGAAGGAACCGAAGCTCTTGGCGGACAGGGCGTTGACCGTGTTATCTTCACACCACAGCTTGTAAACGGTATACAGGTCTTTAGAACTGACCTCGCTGTCTGCCTTGAAGCAGATATATCCGTCCAATGCCAGAAATTCAATGATGTGGTTGCCGTCCTGCACCGCCTCGGTCATGTCCTCCTTTGCCCGGTCACTGAGGGTAAAACGGTAATTATTCGCCCGGAGCCGCTGCAGTCCTTCCAGCATCTACAGAAAGATGCCCTCCGCCTCGGAACACATCTTTTCTGCGATAAACGGGTCATCTCTACCCGATTTTCGGGCTTGTCCTTGACAGTCAGGAATGATTTGTCTGCGAAAGAAGCCAACGCTGCGGCCATGGAGGGCTTGGAGTGTACCGTTATCGAAACCGATGAAGCGGACATACAGCTGCCCCTGATAGCTCTGCTGCCCCTTTTTCTCCAAATCTACAGGCAGCTCCGACGTGACGATGGCCTTGATGTGGTTGGTTTGGGTCAGAGCCTCCATCTTCAAATCATCGCCCAGCATCACCAGCTCATGCTCCAAATCCGCAGCGGCGAACTTGTTGTTCTCTACCTTGTCAATGCTCCCGGTGTTCATATTGCTGCCGAGAATGGAGCGCAGGACAATCCCAATTCTGGATTTTTCTCGCCGCCCTTGCCCACCATAAGCTGCATTTTTTGAGCCTTGGTAGATGGTATCAGGCAGTAGCCCATGAACTCCTGCAAGGTTTGAATATCCTCCGGGATCAGCAGGTCGGAGAGAAATTGCAGCCAGACCTTGGGGGCTGGTGCCTCCGGGCGATACGGTACGGGCAGACGGTTAATGCAAAAGTCCTTGTTTTCCTCAAAGTGACCGTCCAGAAAATAAGTGCCGTTTGCCACATGGATACCATCATGCTGGACAGGGAGGGGCGGAGAGTAGCACTCCACCCGCAGAGCATCCAGTAGATTTGCCGCCATTTTGTGTACCCCGCAGGAAAACCACGGCTTGACTTTACTTGCGGAAGCTACCGGGATTTCAAAATCCGCCCTCGGAAAATATGAATCAGATAATGGAAAGGACATCAGCCCATTTAGCATCGTGCAGTTGGCGGATTACTATGAGGTGTCCGTCGACTATCTGATGGGGCGCACAGAAACAAAAAATCACCCAAACACGGCTCTTGATGAGCTGCATTTGAGTGATGGTGCGATTGATGTATTGAGGGATGGAAAGTTTAACAAGCGGTTGCTGTCGGAGATGATCTGCCATCCGGATTTTCAAAGAATGATGCTGGACACAGAGATTTATGTTGACCGCATTGCCGATATGCGCATCAACGACATGAACACCGTTCTAGAAGCTGTCCAAGCACATGAAAAATCCGACCAGTCAGCGAGGAAAAGCGACCATGACCCACGGCCAGGGGAAACGAAAGAAGCGGTAAACGGGAACAGGATGCGTCGCTGGGGCAGGCTTTATATACCTCTGCTCCCTTTTCCGGCCAGACGGATTTTGTTCTTCAAAAAATCCTGCATTTGTGCCACCAGTGGAGCCACAAAATCCGCCTGTCCTACTGCCGCCGAAAAGCGTCTGTCAACTTCCATCTGCAAAATGAGCAGATGCCGTCGCCAGCCCCTTCCCAGCGTCAGCCGGGAGCAAAGGTATAACAAAGGTATAACACACTAGACTTTGCGAGCAAAATCGTGTGCCAACAGGGTGCTGCTCACCCCTATTGGAAACCCAGAGCCAAGGGGCTACGCCCCTCTGGACACCCCATATTTTTGCCGTATCAAGACACACAAACCACAACAGTCGGTTTGGGCGTCTTGCAGGCAAAAATGAGAACTGAAAAATTTTCATGCACTGCATCAGAATATTTTCAGTTTTCATACATGGGGAATTACGAGAATTTGCAATTTCCTATGTGCCGCAGCGGCGAGTAGGTTCGGCTTTGAGAATGATATGGCATATCCCCTGAAAGAAATAGCGAAGCATTTCCGCCTGTCAGAAAGCAGGGCAAAATCCATAGAGAAGCTGGCTCTGGATAATGTGTGGCTGGAACTGCCGCGGTGGTATTAGTATCTTAAAGAATTATTCAATAGCAAGGCTATTTAGCTAAATGTCAACGAAAGACGGAACCGTCAATTATACCAGAATACCAAACCTCATCTGATGAAACATCGGCATCAAATGCGAGCGTATCGTCTACCATATCAAAAACATAAGCATATCTGGATGAATTCTGCTTCCGCTATAATCGAAGAAAGTTCAGAAACCAGTTGTTTACGCGCTTGCTCAGGGCAACTGCTACATCTTGTGCTATGCTGAGTTAAGCCGATAAGCACATTCCTTTTTATTATGGTATGGGTAATAAAAAAACCATATTTGCGCAACAAAGACTTTCGTAATAAACTCTAGTTGGATATGAATAGCGTTTCGTTTCATCCTGTTCCCACAAAACATTCAATTGACCGGACCATTTATAAGGAGGAATTTAAATGGAGCATTTTTATGACATTTATCCGAAAGACCGTTGGAGAGATCCAGAATATCGCCTGATGGACAAGTTCTCTCTGAAGGGCAAGAAGGGCTTTGTCACCGGAGGTGGCGGCGGAATTGGCCGCAATACCGCAGCTGCATGGGCTGAAGCCGGTGCGGATGTGGCTCTTATTGATATTCCCACCAGCCGTGAGGCACTGGAGCCCCTGGCAGAGGAGCTGTCCAAACGCTACGGCGTCAAGGTTGTTCCGATCTACTGCGACGTCTCTGACAAGGCACAGGTAGACGCCATGCGTGAAACCTTAATTAAAGAGTTAGGAACCGTGGATATCGCCCACATCAATGCCGGTATCTGCTTGAAAGGTGACAACGTGGACGTCCCCTATGAAACTTGGAAACGTGTTATCGACGTCGACCTGAATGGCGCCTTTTTGACTGCCCAGGCCGCCGCACAGATTATGCGTGAGCACGGCCACGGCGGTTCCATCATCATCACCTCGTCCCTGTCCGGCTACAACGCCAACTTTATGAACGGCGGCCCCACCCCTGTCTGTGCCTATGGCACCGCCAAGGCTGGTATCTCCCAGATGGCCCGGTATATGGGCGCCGGTCTTGCTCCCTTTGGTATCCGTGTAAACAGCATCTCCCCGGGCTATGTGTGGTCCGGCATCCACGAGGCGGGTATGACCAAAGAGGGACACGATATGTGCCTGGAGACGGTTCCCATCAAGCGTTTTGGTACCAATGACGAGCTTCAGGGCGCAGTGCTGTTCCTGAGCAGCGACGCTTCTTCCTATGTCACCGGCATTAACATTCCGGTCGACGGCGGATATTCTATCTATTAAAAACTGTATAAAACTTAGCAGTTTTGTACAATCCCACTACGTTTTTTAAACATTTCCACTCAGAACAGCATTCCTATTTCGGCACAGTCACTGATTACCTGCCGGATGAAATACTGTTCCGTTTCGTTGAGTTGGTCCGATACTCGCTTGATCCAGCAGAGTTGGTTTCGATAGCCGGTATTTTCCCCATAATCCACTTGGAATGCCCGCAGTTTCTTGCTTTTGAAGGACTCCAGGACCCACTGGTGGGTATACAAACAGACATCCGTTTTGCTCAGGAGTTCAATACAGGTGGTGATGCTGTTGGTTAATATCTGTTTACTGCCGTTGAAACCGTGAGTATTATTTTTGAAACATATCGCCTGTACAACGTTCTCCTCCAAATCAAGCACAATCATAGGCATGTCCGTTATGTCCTGTACCGGGATTTTTGTCCCTTCCTCGTGGTCATACAGGCGGCTCTTGGGACCGCAGACAACATAGACGCCGGAGTTGGCGATGGGATGCACCTCCAGATTTCGGTTATCCTCCAGGCCACATCCCACTTTCTTTCTTTTCCCTGAGCTGGAAGTGACCAGGATGCCCAGATCCGCACGCCCCTCCTGAACCAGCCGAACCACACCGTTGCGGTCGCAGGAGACCGCATTGAAATGAAATGTCTCGTCACAGCAGTCCTTGTAGGTTTTCGCCAGATAGCGATCCACAAAATCCAGATGCATGACCGCCACCGACAGCACTTTGGCGTGTGATACCTTGGGCTGTGTGAACAATTCCTTCAGGGTCTTGTAGTTCGCCACCACATTTTTTGCGTAGTAAATAAATTCCTTTCCCTCTGGTGTGAGCCGCACCCCGGTCGGTGTCCTGTCGAAGATTTTGATACCGTAGGACTTCTCTAATTTTTGAATAATCTGGGTAAGATTCGGTTGGCTGATATAGAGCTGCTGAGAGGCAGAAGTAATCGAGCCGCACTCCGCAACTTTTATGGCGTACTCTAAATTCTGTATTTCCATCGGAATTTCCCCTCCAATCAACCAAAAAAAAATGATTATGTACCTACTTATATGTTTAGTATACCCTGTTACTTTTCGTTTTCAACTGATTATTTTAATTTTTATAAAAAGTGCATAAAGAATATATATTTCAACAAAATTTTCTATTGATATATAATAAAAGCATCCTAAGTTGGCGTTTATCATTAGGAAATTAAATCATTCAACATATTGAAAGGAGTTGTTCTATATGGCTGTCGTACACATAGACAGTGTACCGGAATTGATTGAAAAAGCGGGGTATATTCGCAAACAGCTTGCCGTATGTACATCGCGGATCGGAGGCGTCCATATTGGTGGGCCCATGTCCGCTACTGATATTGCAGTAGCCCTGTACTATAAGTACTTGAAATTCGATCCTGAAAACCTGGATGATCCTAATCGCAACACTTTCATTTTGAGCAAGGGCCACAACGGCATCCTGCTCTACTGCATCTTCTGCGATATGGGGATGTACGACTTTGAGTACCTCATCAAAAGCTACAACACCATTGGCGGCACCTTCGGCGCCCACCCCAACCGCAAGCATGTTAAGGGTATCGAAGTATCCACCGGCTCCCTGGGCCACGGCCTGAACCTGGCCTGCGGTATCGCTCACGCCAACCGGGATCAGAAGATCCCCTCCCGCACCTATGTAATGTTGGGCGACGGCGAGATGGAGGAAGGCTCCAACTGGGAAGCCATCATGTACGCATCCTCCAAGAACCTGGATAGTATCGTAGCCGTGGTGGACAACAACCACCATTCCGCTTCTTTCAAAGCTGGCGAGAATATCAAGTGGAACACTATGGCTGACTGCTTCAAGGCCTTCGGCTGGGACGTCATTGAGATCGACGGCTCCGATATGACAGCTATCGACAAGGCGCTGGGCTCCCTCCCCCCGGTGGATTTCGATCACCCCGGCAAACCCATTGCCATCATCTCCAATACCAAGAAAGGCCAGGGCGTCAAGTACATGGAAGAGAATCCGGGCGCATGGCATATCGGCAAGATTGCCCCGGATAAGCTGGACGAGACCCTTGCCATGATCGATGCATATACCGCTAAGAAGTTAGAGGAGGCGAAATAAAATGGTAGATTACAGCATGAAATTTGACCGGAGCCTCATGGATTCCCGTGCAGCCATCACTCAGACCCTGTTGAACATGGTGGAAGATAATCCTAAAGTTTGCTATATCAACGGTGACGGCACCGGCAGCAACAACCGTACTCGTGACTGCTACGACAAGTATCCCGACCGGGTCCTGGACGCCGGCATCGCAGAGATGAACATGGTCTCCATGGCCGCCGGCCTTGCGCTCCGTGGTTACATGCCCTACGCTCAGACCTTTGGACCCTTCCTCTGCGTCCGTTGCCTGGATCAGGTCCACAATGACCTGGCTTATAATGATCTGCCGGTTCGCTTGATCGGCACCCACGGTGGTATTAGCTCTGGCTACGGTCCCACCCACAACACTATCGTGGAGTTCAGCATCATGAACGCCATTCCCAACATGACCATGATTGCTCCCTGCGACGCCAATCAGTGCATCAAGATGCTGGAGGCCTCCCTCACTTGGCCCGGCCCCATGTACATCCGTATTCCTCGTGGCGAAGAGCCTCTGGTCTACACGGAAGACTATCAGTACACTATCGGCAAGGCCATCCGTGTGAGAGAGGGGAATGATCTCACCATCATTGCCACCGGCTCCGGCGTATACAACAGCTTGGCCGCCGCCAAACTTCTGGAGGAAGAAGGCCTTCACGTAGGCGTCATCGACATGCACACCATTAAGCCTATCGACCGGGATGCCATCATTGCCGCCGCCAAAGCCACCCCCAACATCCTCACTGTGGAGGACCACAACGTACTGGGTGGTCTGGGCAGCATTGTGGCCGATGTTTTGATGGAGGCCGGTGTTCCCGCCAAGGTGAAGAAGATTGGCGTGCCTGATATCTTTGTTCCCTTCGGTTATCCGACTGAGTTGTATCCCTACTACGGATTCGACGATAAGGGAATTGCCAAGACTGCCAGAGAATTTCTGAAAGGCTGATTGTCTGACAGATAATCTGGGTAATGAAACAGGAGGAAATTATGAGTAAATCAAATCAAACGCAAGGGACGCCGGTAGCGCCGCAGTCCACTGCGTACTACCGTGGTAAAGAAGCCATTTGGCGCAAGTCCGCCTTTGGCTGCGGAACCGTCGGCTACAACCTGATCTGGATGGTCGTCAGTTCCTATCTGATGTTCTTTATGACCGATGTGGCCCTGGTACCCGCTACGGCGGTATCTGCACTATTCCTGGGCTGCCGCCTGTGGGATGCCGTCAACGACCCGATGATCGGCCTGTTGGCAGACCACACCCGTAGCCGTTTCGGACGGTATCGTCCCTGGCTGATTATGGGCCCTCTGGTGCTGCTCCCCTCGGTTATCCTGTTGTTCTGGGCCCATCCCACCTGGAGCGAATCCGCCCGGACCACCTACGCCTGCATTACCTACTGTATCGCTGTTGTCGGCGCCACCATGGTGGATATCCCCTACGGCGGTCTGCAGGCAGCCTTGACCCCCGACAGCCTCGAGCGTGCCTCTTTTTCCAGCTACCGTATCTTCTTCTCTGCCATTGCCTCCGCACTGGCCACTGGCTACTTCCTGAAACTGGTCGATGCCTTTGGCGGCTCTCAAGGCCACACAGAGCGCGGCTATGTGCTGACCATTTTATTGCTGTGCGTCGTCTCAATTCCCTTCTTCCTGATTTGTTTCTTCGGAACCAAGGAAGTTGTCCATCCCCCCAAGGGGCAAAAGCTCAGCGGCAAGAAGCTGGCGTCCCTGATCCTCAAGTCTCCCCCGATCCTGATCATCATCCTGGTGTTCTTTGTGCAGGGCTTCATGGTCTACGGTCGTATGACCACCGCTATGTACTACTTCACCTACAACTGGGGCAACATGGGACTCTTCGGCACATATACCCTGTTCAACGGTTTGATTACCGGTGCCGCCGCCTTCGCTGCCCCCCTGCTCTTGAAGGTCTTTAAGAATAAGCGTAGCGCTCTGCTCCTCGGCTATGTGGGCACCGCACTTTGCACCAGCTCCCTCTATCTTCTGAATCCCGGTTCCACCTCTCCCTTTGTCGCCCTTGGCCTCCTCTGGGCCGCCGGTGCTTTCCTCGGCGTTGTAAACTGCATGCTGTACGCCATGGTTCCAGACGCCGTTGAGTATGGCCAGTGGAAGGTTGGCATTCGGGCCGACGGCTTTGTGTTCTCCGGTACTTCCTTCATGATGAAGGCCGGCGGCGCCATCTCTCCCGCCCTGCTGGCTCTGCTGATGAGCACTGTTGGCTATGTGCCCAATGCATCCCAGAACGCCACTACCCTGAATCTCATGGCCTCCATGGTTTCCTGGGTTCCCGCCGCTCTGTGCCTGCTGGCTGCCATCCTGATCCTGTTCTACAAGCTGGACAGCAAGACTCACGCCAAGATTCTGAAAGAGATTAACGAGCGTGATCACTCTGTGGATATGAAAGTTGAAGGCTAATTTATCTCAAAACAAAAAAGGACGAAAGCGTAAGCCTTCGTCCTTTTTGTGTCATACAAGTCCGGTTCGCAGTTGAGTTGCGCAACAACTGTACACAGCAGATGGAAAATGTTAATAACAGGAGAATTTCGAAATGCACATCATGAATGCATCAAATTTATATATGGAGGGGAACCTATGAAACGAGAAATCAATGTGTTTGAGCATGCGGGAGAAATACTGGGTGCCATGCGAAATGGCGGCATGTTGCTGACAACAAAGTTGGATGATAAGGTCAATACCATGACCATTTCTTGGGGAACCCTGGGAGTAGAGTGGCTCAAGTCCATTTTTACTGTATTTGTTCGGGAAAATCGATTTACAAAGAAACTTCTGGATAAAACAGGGGAGTTTACAGTCAGTATCCCCATGGGGAAGTTCGACAGGAAAATCCTGTCCTTCTGCGGATCAACCACTGGCAGGGATACAGACAAGATTGGCACCCTGGGGTTGACACTGGAGGAACCGTTGGTTACATCTGTCCCAGGAATCCAAGAGCTACCGTTGACTTTGGAGTGTCGGGTGACCTATAAGCAGGCCCAGGACATGGGGGCCATTGCCGAGGAAGACCTGAAGTTCTATCCCCAGGATGTGCCGGGTACCGTCTGGGGGTCCAACCAGGACGGCCACACGGCTTACTATGGGGAGATTGTCAGCGCTTATATCATAGAATAAGAAACAACCGTCTGATGCAAGTTCGGGCGGGGACATCCCGGAATGTCCCCGCCTTTTTGTTATGTGTATGCATAACGGCAACCGGAAAGCCCCGTCACACATCCTCCCCTACTCTGTTGTGGAAGTCTTGGGCAAATACTATTCTCAAATAAAAATTTATAAAGCCAAAACCATTAGGGGTATCGCATGTGGGTATAATCGCATGATAAACCCTTAATAAAGCAAAAAATTCATCTCTCACCTTTGGCATAGGATGATTAAAAATAAATAATAGCTTTTTTCGTCTGATTCTGGCCTATCTTCGAGAGGTAGTTTTTCTATAAATTCTTCCCTGCTCATAAATTGAATTCTTTTTTCACCTTCACCTGATTTTAGCCAACGTCTTCCTATATTAAATTCATTACATATGATTCGTAATATCGAATCAGACGGATTATCCTTATTATTTTCAACGCCCGAAAGATGGGCTTGTGTAATTCCTATCCTCTCAGCAAATTCATTTGTATCTCGCAAGCTTATCTTTCAATGGTTGAACATGGTAAAAATACCCCATCTAAAGCAGTAATCCGCTTAATAAGTCTCATATTTGAAGTCAAGGAATCTTGGATTATGACAGGAAAATAATATTGTTTTAACCGCTAATATGGAGGTGAATTTTTGTGGAATGGCTCTTTGTGGATGAGGTTTCAAAACGATATAGTTTAACTGAGAGAGCCATCCGCGAAAAAGCGTACAAAGGTGATTTCGGAGATTTAGATAAGGGATATCGATTGATCAAGGGAAAGGGCCGTGGCGGGAAGCAAATACAGATAGCATTGGAAAGTCTACCAAAAGCAGCGCAAGCCCGCTATCACGGCGAAAAGCAACCTCATGAGGACATTTTACAATACACTGGCAAGCAGCGCATCGAAGCCGACTTCCGCGCACTGGTGGTTCTGGAGTACCAGCATTCCAGGCTTTCGCCGAACGAATACGTTGCAAAATTCAACGGAGAAAACCCTCCAGAGGACGCGATCACCACAAGCAAGCTGTTCCGCTGGCAGAAACAATACAGAGAGGGCGGCATTGCCGGGCTGATCGATCAGCGCGGCGGCCACAACCGGGGGCAGACTTCCATTCTTATTAGCGAAATCCGCACGCTGAGAAAAATGCCAGAACGTTATCCTGTTATAGATGATCCTAATATTACAGCCCGGCCTTATCGAGTGCTGTATGTACCCAAATGGACTTTAGTGCTCTATCATATTGTCAACGACGAGGTATGGATTGACTACATAGTGGATGCACGGCAGAATTATAGTTGGATAATCAAATAAAAATCGCCCTTGGGATCACTTGTAGATACAGATGATTCCAAGGGCGTTTTTAGGCTTTTTCTCCCTAATCCCCTTCCGGAAAAAAATGCTCCAGAATGTTGTTGCAATCCTTGGACGTAAATCCCCACAGCACATTGCTAAGGGCTTCAATCGCTTCATCCCTGAAACGGTAATATGTACGATAGGAGATAAATTTTAAATGTGGACGCAGTGTTTCAATAATGTCCATCGTACTAATCGGCTCTTGTGGGGACAGGTAGATATAATACAAGACCCAGTAATATGTTTCGCCGTTTTTATGCTTTTCCCGCAGCAGTTCTACAGATGATTCCACCAATTTAAGCATTTTATTGGATCGCTCAATGCTCTTGGCATGATGTTCAATGACTGTCCCGTTTAATTCAGCGCCGGCCAAATATATCGAATCCAAAAATTCGTCGATAGAAGAGTTATACTCGATTTCAAAGCTCCTGCGAACCTGCTGCACGGATAGTTCCAAGCTCCATCCAACATCACGAAAATTTTTCAACAGCTTCCAAGTGTTGTGGAAAAGTGGATTATCCTTAATGTTTTCTTCGTATTTCTGCACCATATAGGAATTTTTCATTTGATGATCCTCCTAATCTTTTTAAACAAAAACAGGCTCCCCCATTTAAAATGGGGAGCCTGTTCGTAGTCGCAGTAGCATGAGCGTTTTCATAAGGAATCTGCTACTATGCATTGATTTTCATAGGCGGAACCACCTGCAATAGATGCAGATAACAGCATATGTATTTGTATTGTATGCACAAATATAGTTGAGAAACAGCCAGGGGGTGATGTTACATATTGCATGAAGTACCTAGCTACGAACCAAAAGGTCGGGGGTTCGAGTCCCTTCCAGCGCGCCAAGAGAAGCAGATTGTCAAAAGGCAATCTGCTTCTCTTTTTACAATTCCAGAGTCAAGCAGAAAAAATAGCCGGTAGGCTCTGCTCATGTGGGCAGGGTGAATTTTTTTCTTTCATGTGGTTATGGTAATCTTTGTTTTGTTATTCGCTTCGTAACAAAAAATACAGGCGCACTTTCCCTCCGTGCGCCTGTATTGCTTCTATTCTTTGGGAACAAGGCAGGCAATCTGCTTTCCCTATTAAAACGCCGTATCCGGCGATCATTGTCTGAGCCGGCCATTTCCCACCCGTGCCAAATGCACGGGGAGGGGGTTCCGGATTTTGGAGTGAAAAGCCTTAAAACGTCTGATCTTCTGCGCTTAACAGAGCGGCAAGCGTCATCGCCTTGCGCATCTTTTTCCAGGAAAAGCGCTTCTCTGTTTCCAATTCGTGGATAAGCTTGATGCTGCAATCGTGATACATTTTTCTTTCTGCATATGCTGCCATTCTCAATCATTCCTTTCCTAAGGTTGACTTTAGTCTACCAAAATGCATTGATTTTGTCAAGGCATATTGCACAATAAATTCATTTTATATTTGTGCAATATGACAAATTGATTTGTCTGCTCAGTGTATCTCACAGAAGCGGAAATCCATCCCCATCACTATTTGTAATAACTGCACAAATATAGGGCCTATATTTTGTCGATTTAGCCAAACCTCCTTTTTACCTAAACATCCAGCCACAAAAAGTTTGTGAAATTTTTCTCAATATAATCCCCCGGCAACACTGCACCTGTTTTTCGCTCGAAAATTACCGGTAAATTCTCTTGACAAACCAAAAAATTATGATATAATAGCCTCACGATTCTCTAAGGAATTAAAGATTCCAAGAGCTTCGGAGAACATTGAATCACTGATTCGGGCTAACGCCCTGCGGCTGCGCCGCCCATTGTGCTTTGCGCAATGGAATCATGGTATAATACCTCTTGCAATTAAATCTACGCGGATGTAGCTCATCTGGTAGAGCGCCACCTTGCCAAGGTGGAGGTAGCGAGTTCGAGCCTCGTCATCCGCTCCATGTTTTTGCAGCAGACACGATGTGTCTGCTGTTTTTTCTTACCTGCAAGCCGATAAACACGCCGTCAGATGGGTCTCCGGCGAAATCGGAAATGGATCTTTATTCATAATGAAAGGGAAGATGGGGAATTTTAATTGCAGGTCTGCCCTCCTTATTTCCGCAAAAAGCACAGGCCATCAATTGTCCGAAACGGGAGGTGCAAGCCGGCGGGGATCCCTGCCGATCAAGGCCGTACCACAAAAGCAGTGCGGCCAGGCGCCAAAAAGAGCAGCTTCCATGGCCTTGGGATCTCCTCCCCTTATTTTTGATTGACAAAGCGTGATCGGGCGCATAGAATAAAATGAAAGAATTTGTCGGTCTGGCGGTCATGGCGCCGCACGTCCTGCATCTGGAGGTCTTACGGTATGCAACGAAAAAGTAAATTTCGCCTGATTCTCGGCATCGTTCTCATGGTTGCTCTGGCTGCGCTGCTGATTGGCTATTTCGCCCTGCGTAAGCCTGCGGCTGAAAAGCCCAGCACGCCCGTCCCCAGCATCTCCTCATCCTCGGCAAACCCGTCTGTCACAGAGCTGCCCACCGGCCTTGCAAAGGCCGACCCGACCGATCCGCCCACTGCCCCTGTCACATCCTCGAAAGGGGCATCTTCTAACCAGACGGCATCCGCTCCAGCAGAGGAAAATGGAATCACGCCTGTGACTGTAAAAATTGATTCTCAAAAATGGTATTTAACCTTGGTCAGCATCAAATACCGCCTGCCGGAGAATTATCAGCCAGAGCTCACCTACCCTGTCAAGGGCATCGACCGCCCGCTGGATGCGCGCGTGACGCCGCATTATGTTGAAATGTACAATGCCGCAAAGGCGGATGGCTGCACGCTGACTCCCTATTCCGGATGGCGTTCGATCTCCAGGCAAAAATCCAACTATGAAAACAAAGTATCAAACTATATAAAGGAAGGCAACAGCCGCTCAAAAGCAGAGCAGCTTGCAGCGGAATGGATCCTCCCACCCGGTGCGAGTGAGCACAACATGGGCGTTGCGATGGATATTGTCAACACGCAGGAGAGCTTTGAAAACACGAAGGAATTCAAATGGCTGCAAGCACATGCTGCAAACTACGGCTTCATCCTTCGCTATCCCAAGGATAAGGTAGCGATCACAAAGGTGGCCTATGAGCCCTGGCATTGGCGTTATGTCGGCGTAGAGGATGCGAAAAAAATCAAGGCGAGCGGCAAATGCCTGGAAGAATATTTAGGCATCTATAACAGCTGATTGTATAAAAACTGTAAAAAGCCTGCCTGGGATGTGATGATATGCATCCCGGGCAGGCTTTTTACAGTTTATTGACTTTTCCTATATTGAGCATAAAATCTCCATTCATCAGATAGGTTGCGCCCTTATGTATTCCGTTTTCAGAATGGCATAATTCAATTTATCATATTTTCGGCCATTCAGATAAACGGATTCCCGCTCCGTCCCCTCCAAGGTAAAGCCGCATTTCTCAAGAGATTTTTGCGCCCCAAGATTCATGGCAAGCGTATTCGCACAAATGCGCTCCAGCCCTAAAAATTCAAATCCATATTTCAACATCAGCTTTACCGCTTGCTGCCCGTAGCCTCTGGAACGATAACATATCTTCGCAATCCCCATACCGATGGAGCATTTGCGATTTACGCGGTCAAGATCCTGCAACGCAATATCCCCAATCACGCTGCATCGTTCAGAAAAATTTCAAGCCGCACGTTTTTCTTCCCCTGAAGCTGTTGTATTTCATCAAACCAGGCATCTGCTTTCTCATCCGACTGCCCCAGATTTAGCTCTTCTGTCGGATTTTCAAAATCATATTCCAATTCATTCCATAGCGTTTTGCAATTTTCACGCGTCAATGTATCAAGGTAGATCTCTTTTGCCTTGAGTTTTATATAGACCTCCAAACTATAGAAATCATCATTACGCTGTGTATTTTCGTATTTTTATTTCCTATTTCTGATGACGGTAAGACCATTCCTGCTCAAAGCGCAAAGCCCCCTCCACGCTTCGGCGCCCCCGCTCATCCAAAGAGCGGTATTGCCGGATCAATTCGATCTCCTGCGGTGTATAGAGCCCCGGCGGAGAGGGATTGTCCGTACGGCCCAGCAGGTAGTCCGTACTGACGCCATAATACTCCGCCAAAGCGCAAAGCGTTTCATTGCTCATCTGCCGCTTTGCACTCTCGTACAGCGTATAAGTTGATCGGGAAATGTTCAAATAATCCGCGATTTCCTTCTGCGTTTTCCCTTCGCGGATTCTCAGCTCACGAACTTTGCGGTCAGGCAAGCCATCACCCCTGAAGCCAAGATAGATTCTGTTCACCCACAGCATATCATCTGCCCAGAAAGAAAACAAATCCAGTTTCAAAAAGCATCAATCATGCATTTTATATTTCTAAATCATTTAATTATGTGTCAATTTGCAACAAAAAAATCCAACCCTCCTAAAAAAGAGGGTTGGAAATTATTTCATAGGATTATTAGGGAACCATGTTTTTTGTTTATTTGAGCCTAAGAAACCTTGCGCACAATCGCAATCGGCGTTTGCTGAGATGCCTGGCCGAGCGGATTGTCTTTAAAAATTTCCTTGCACAGCTCAATATCCACATCCGGGGAGGAAACGCCGAGGATTTCACGGCCGATATCGTTTGCATCCATAACGACGACCGCCTTGCAGCCCGTATATTCCCGCAGCATGGCCGCGACCTTATCCGGATCCTTTGGTGCAAGCTTCGCATAGTGGTTATAGGGCGGGAGCGTATAGTCGCACGGGCCGTCGATCGCGCGGCCGGCATCCCCTACAATTTTATAGAACACCCCGCGCTTGCCAAAAGGCTTCGTGACAGCGGAGCAAAAAGCGGCGAGCAAAATCTTGGGCACGCCGATATCACGGATGGCGAGCTCCATCGTCCACGGGCTGCCAAGGCCGATCCCATAGGGGGATTTATAGACAAATTTACACAGGAGGTTTGCAAGCGGCGACACCTTGATCTCATCAATATCAAAAGCGCGCCCCTGGCTGATAGCGATGATCTTCTCACTGATAAAAATCATATCCTCCGGCTCAAGGTAGGGCTTGACATACTGATCCATGATCTCGGTCAGGCTGTCGCCCGCCATGACCACATGGGTTTTGACCGGATAGCGCTGATAGGTTCCCCCGCTCGTTTCGATCTCCAGGTTTTTCTTTTCGTTGGGCTTGAGTGCACTCATATCCATTGGCTTTAAACCCCTTTGTTTTTTAATATGCTCCTATTTTATTCCACTGTGACGCTTTTTGCAAGGTTTCTCGGTTTATCAATATCACAGCCGCGCGCTTTCGCCGCATAGTAGCCCAGCAGCTGCATGGGCACCACCTCAATCGAGGGCATAAACAGTGGATTGGTGCGGGGCACAAAAAAAACGTGATCCGCCGGTCCGGCGGCGGCTTCATTCCCCTTTTGTGTCACGCAGAGCACCTGCGCACCGCGTGCTTTTACCTCGCGGATGTTGCTCACGGTTTTATCAAAAAGCCGTTCGCAGCAGGCGAGGGCCGCTACGAAGGTGCCCGGCTCGATCAAAGAGATCGTGCCGTGCTTGAGCTCGCCCGCGGCATATGCTTCCGAATGGATATAGCTGATCTCCTTGAGCTTGAGAGAGGCTTCCAGCGCCACCGCATAATCGAGATTGCGGCCGATAAAATAGGCATGGTCCAGGTAGCAGAGCCGCTGGGCGAATTGCTCAATCGCCGGAGCCTGATCAAGCACCTGCTGGATTTTTTCCGGCAGCGCGATCAGCTCGTTGAGCGCATGGCGAAGCGCCAGCGTATCAATTCTGCCGAGTGCATCTGCGATATAGAGGGCCAGCAGGTAAACAAGCGTCAGCTGGGTGCTGTAGGCCTTGGTTGTGGCAACGGAGATTTCCGGCCCCGCCCAAGTGTAGAGCACATCGTCGCTCTCTCTTGCGATCGTACTGCCAACCACATTGACAATCGAAATCACCCGCGCGCCGTGCGATTTTGCCTCGCGCAAGGCGGCAAGCGTATCCGCTGTTTCCCCGCTCTGGCTGATGATCAGCACAAGGGAGCGCGCATCGACAAGCGGCATCCGGTAGCGGAATTCGGAGGCGATATCCACCTCCACAGGAATCCGGGCCGCCTGTTCGATCACATACTTGCCCACCACGCCCACATGGTAGGCGGAGCCGCACGCAAGGATAAAGATGCGCGCAAAGGCCCGCAGCTCCTCCCGTGTCAGGGAGATGCCATCCAATATGATCCGTCCGTCGTTGCCGATCCGGGGCGAAACCGTAGCGCTGATAGCCTGCGGCTGCTCCATGATCTCTTTCATCATAAAATGCTCGTAGCCGCCCTTTTCCGCCGACGCAACACTCCAGGTGATGGTTTTCAGCTCTTTTTTGATCCGATGGCCCTGTTCGTCATAAACAGATACGTGATCCCGGTGCAGCAGAGCAATCTCACCGTCATCCAGCTGGTAAATGCGGCGCGTGTAGGGCAGCACCGCCGTGATATCCGAGGCAATGAAATTCCCGCCGTCACTGAGCGCAACAATCAAGGGGCTCGCACAGCGCACGCAGGCAATTTCATCCGGGCACTCCTCATTGAGGATACCGAGCGCGTAGGAACCCTCCAGCTGCGCGACTGTCAGCCGGATCGTTTCCAAAAAATCGCCCGTATCGTTTTGCTCCAGCAGATGGGCGATCACCTCTGTATCGGTTTCAGAGGCGAAGGTACAGCCTTGCGCCTGCAGCTGTGCCTTCAAAACGGCATAGTTTTCGATAATCCCATTGTGTACAATCGCAAATTTTCCAGAGCTGCTGCGGTGCGGATGAGAATTCGCATCCGACGGCTCGCCATGCGTCGCCCACCGGGTGTGCCCAATCCCCACAGTGCCAAAAAAGCTGCGCCCGCCCTCTATCTTATCAGAAAGGGTTTCCAGCCTGCCTTTCGATTTGGCGATATTGATCCGCCCATCCTCTAGGATGGCGATCCCTGCTGAATCATAGCCGCGATATTCCAGCTTTTTCAGCCCGCCCAAAAGAATAGGGGCCGCTTGCTCTCCACCAATAAACCCGATGATGCCACACATGTGCTTTCACTCCTTTTGGATATTTAGAGCTTTCCAATCAGAAAAAGTTCCACACCCAATATATACCGCATTTCTCCCGTCTGCAATCTAACTGAGCGCCCGTAGGCTCACACACTCTCCAGTATGCGCCGGTTTACGACTGCTTATAATAATTTTTCAAATACTCGCCGGTTTCCCGGCATTCACCTGCAATCGCATACAGTTTTAAAATACGGTTTTTCAGCTGAAGATATGCATCGCCCTGCAATGTTTTCAGCTGCGGACGCAGCTTTAAAATCTGCGCCCGAATTTGGGTAGATTGCTGGGTATATTCTTCTCCCAATTCATACAATGTCATCAAACGAGCCATCCTTTCTTTGTCAAAGTGGGAATGGAAACAGGCTTCAGGCCTTTCAAATACCATCCCGTTCAAATGATTGAATCCGTTTATTCTCTGACGCCTGTGAACTTGTCCGGCACCAATAAGAACAAATGTTCGTTTCTGATTCCAAGTATACACGCCTGTCCCAAAAAATGCAAGGCACCTATATCCCCATCTTGCGAGCAAAGTCCCAATGATGGGACTCGGGTTGCTTCCTCCCTCCGGCGTAGATGTCGTGTCGGCGGCAATACAAAAGGCACTCAAAAAAATAGAAAATCCAGTTTACTTTTTAAACAGATAATATTATACTAAAAGCGTATCTTTTGGGCAGAGCGGACAAATCCACTCTACTTACCACACCCTCGATGGACAAAGGGCGATACGCCTGCCAGTGGCCCAAATGGGCGTTGGCGGTGTTATCGGGTTTGATGGGCGCGAGCTAGGCAACGAAGAGAACGCCGCCGGCCATTCTGTCGGCCCCGAAAAACCGTGTTGCCCATTCTCCACCGAGGGTATGAATCAGAAAGGATGAGGTTTATGGCAACCCTGCCGAAATGGCTTGAAACAGCTCTTTTTTATGAAATCTATCCACAGTCCTTTAAGGATACCAATGGGGACGGCATCGGCGATCTGCCCGGGATTCTTGAAAAGCTCGATTATATTCAAGGGCTTGGCTTCAACGCCATTTGGATGAATCCATGCTACCTCTCCCCCTTTGGCGATGCGGGCTACGACGTACAGGATTATAAGCAGATCGCGCCCCGCTACGGCACCATGGCGGATATGGAAAAGCTCATCGCTGAAATGCACCGCCGTGGGATGCATCTGCTGCTCGACCTGGTGCCAGGCCATACCTCGGAAGAACACGAGTGGTTTCTCAAATCCAGTCAGAAGGAGCCGAACGAATACTCTGACCGTTATATCTGGACGACGCCCGACACAAAGATCGTTTTCGGCCTGAATAAAGCCCGCGGCACAAGGGAGGGGCTGTATCACTATAACTTCTATCCCATCCAGCCCTCTTTGAATTACGGCTTTGCAAAGGTCACGCAGCCCTGGCAGACGCCCGCGGGCGCGCCCGCCGTGCAAAAAACGATTGACGGAGTCAAGGATATCATCCGCTTCTGGCTGGAAAAGGGCGTGGATGGCTTCCGCGTGGATATGGCCTTCTCCCTTGTCAAGGATGACGGCCCCGGCCGCCCGGAAACGATCAAGGTCTGGCAGCAGATCTTCCCGGATATTTACCGCGAGTTCCCGGAGGCCGCGTTTGTCTCCGAATGGGGCGTTCCGTCTGAATCCATCCCGGCGGGTTTTGCCATGGATTTTTATCTGCAAATGAACGCACAGGGGTTTTGCAAGCTCTTCGACTTCGGCGATCCGGAGGATCTCGATGCAACTCCCTTCTTTGACCCGCGCGGCAAGGGCGACCCCAAGGTCTTTGCGGAGGAATACACGGATTTCCTCGCCAAAACGAAGGGGAAGGGCTACATCTGCCTGATTACAGGCAATCATGATATTTTCCGCCGCCCAAAAAGCATCAGTGATCTGGATATCAAGCTCGCCTACGCCTTTCTCTACACGATGCCGGGCATCCCGTTTTTATACTATGGCGACGAGATCGGCATGCGGCAAATCAACGATCTGTATCCGGTGGAGGGCAGCATGTTCCGCACGGGCGCGCGCACACCCATGCAGTGGGACACCGGCAAAAACGCTGGTTTTTCCACAGCGGAGGCGGACGATCTCTACCTGCCCCTTGACCCGGATGAAAACCGGCCCAACGTCGCTCAGGAGGAGCAGGAGCCGGATTCTATCCTGAATTTCGTCAAGGAGATCATCGCGCTGAGAAAGGAAAATCCCGCCCTGGGCAACACAGCGGATTTCCGCATCCTGTTCGCGCAGGAGAATACCTACCCGCTCGTCTATGAGCGTGAGGGCGGTGGGCAAATGCTGATCGTCGCCGTCAACCCCGCCGCGCGGGCATGTGAAGCTGTGCTTGCGCACCCCGTGGGGGATATTCTGTATTCGCTGGGCGGCAAAGTGGACGCCTCCGGCCGCACACTGCACATGGAGGGGGAGAGCTTCGTCATCTATCAGGCATAGCAAAACGCGCCCCATCTGCCACCTGCCAAAGCAGGGCCGCAGGTGGGGCGGTTATTTGTTGGAATCCGTTTTTCATCAAAGGAGAGGAGAGAGTTTTATGAAGGCAAAGAGGGGCTTTTGTATTCTGATGGCGGTTTGTATGTTGCTGGCCGCCTTTCCCGCGGCGGCGTTCGCCACAGACAGTTGCGCGTGTGGGAACGACCCTGTCATCGTCGTCCCCGGCTACACGTCGTCGTCGCTCTACCTCCATTATGGCACGCCAGAGGAGGAGCAGATTTGGAACCTGACGGCGGAAAACACACTCCCCGTCCTGCTCAAATACGTGCCGCAGCTCGCAAAGGGGATTGGGAAGGCCGTTGCCGGCAATTGGGGCGCGCTGGTGAAAGGGCTGAGCAAAGCCTGTGCCGAGCGGTTTGAAACGCTGCGCATGAATCCGGACGGCAGCTCCGTTTACCCGGTTTCCGTTTACCCCGACCGCGCGGAGGATGCCCGCATGAGCACCCTGAAGGCCCGCGGGCAGGAGCAGTATATCGCGGAGGCGCAGATCAGCCAGACGATTGCGGATGTTGTGGGGGAGGATCACGTTTTCACCTTCACCGTGGATTGGCGGCTCGGGCAGGTGGATGCGGCCAAACGGCTGGACGATTTTATCCAGCAGGTCAAGGCGCTCACCGGCCACCGCAAGGTCAATCTCCACAGCATCAGCCACGGTGGGCAGCTCGTGGGCTTTTATCTCTTTTATTATGGCTATAAACAGGATGTCAACAACGCCGTTTTGAACGTTCCCGCCCTGTGCGGCTCTTCCATTGTTGCAGACCTGCTCTATAATGAAGGCATCTCCTTCGACGAACATACCCTCATGCAGATGGTGCAGGCCGGCTTTGTGATGGAAAACGATTTTGACTGGCTGTTCGATCTCATCCCGCTCGACCTACTGGACGAACCCGCCCGGGCGCTCATCTGGGAGGGGCTTTGGCCGATCCTACGCTATTGCGGCAGCGTGTGGGATTTGCTGCCGGAGGCGGACTACTGCGTGCTGCGCGACCGTTATCTCGACCCGGTGGAGAGTGCTGCGCTGATTGAAAAGCTCGATGAATCTCACTTCCAGGTGATGCCCCGAATGGGGGAAGGCCTGCGCCGTGCGCGCGATGAGTATGGGATCAACGTATCCATTATGGCCAGCACCGGAAATGGCCTGGCCACCGGCAGCCAAAACAATTCCGATTTCATCATCGATACGCAGTATACCTCCGGCGCGTACTGCGCCGCAGTGGGGGAGCGCTTCCCAAACAACTACCAGCCGAAGGCGGCCGTTTGCAGCAACCCTGCCCATAACCACATTTCTCCCTCCATGGAGGTAGATGCTTCCTGTGCCTTTTTACCGGAAAACACCTGGTTTATCGAAGGGCAATTTCACGGCATGAGCTATTGGGATGACTACAGCCGGTCCCTTTACCTCAAGCTTTTGCTCACGGATGAGCTGGAAAACGTCCGCTCTGACCCGGCCTATCCGCAGTTTGAGCTCTCCCACAATCCGGCGGACGACCTGCACATCCAGTTTAACCACAGCCGCTCCTGCTATCTTACACAAGAGGATACCGCGCTCATCATCACCAACCTGTCAAAGAAATACGGCCTGCGGCTGCGGGGAATTACCTGCTACGGCACCCAGCTCGGCTTCTCCTTTGACCAAACGAAAATTCTGGAGCCCGGCGAAAGCATGGAAATACCGATGAGTGGGGCAATTCCGAACGCAGAGCGGCTCTATGCGCCTGTCATCATCGATTATGGCCACTGCGGCACGGTATGCCTGCCGAAAACACGCACCTTTGGCGTGAGCATCGTGGGCGGCACGGAGGATGTGCCCGATACGGGCACGGCGGAAATCCTACGCCCAGCCTTCTACACCATCCTGCTGCAGCTGATGAGAGCTGTGCTTCGCGCCTTCCTACCGGGATAATCACAGGCCTCGCAACCTTCAGGCCCAGTTGAATCGAAAGGTTGCCCCACGGGAGACAAAATGGCTTTTCAATGAAGCAGCTGCAAAACGTCGTGCATTTTGCAGCCGCTTCTCTGCGCAAAAAGCACCTTTTCTCGTCGAAGGCTCCTTCAATTTTGAATAGGATGTAAAATTAAAGAGCCTCCAATTGACACTTTCTCATAAATCAAGTATACTGAACTGAGTTCGAAAAAATAGGAATGTGTGCGTTTCTAGTAGGAGGAGTTAATCGATGAAGTCCATCAAGGAGACGGTGTCCTCGTTTGCCATTCGGCAAGCACTCAATTATGCCCGGAAGGACCCGGACAAAAACCTGATGAATCTCCTGAATCTTGTCGAAAAAGCCGACATCAAAAAGGTGAACCGCGTTACATATGAAAACCTGCATAAAGTGCTCGACGATCCAAACAATAACTGGACGCGTTTTATCAAGCGAATCCTTTTTGACGTGGATTCCGGCGTGCTCGACAAATTCGTACCCGTTTTCATGAACATTGCGTTCAACAGCTACTCGCTGCGCACGCAGGCGATTGAAAAATACCACTGCAATATCCCGTGGGCAATCCTGATCGACCCCACCGCTGCCTGCAACCTGCACTGCAAGGGGTGCTGGGCCGCAGAATACGGCAAAGAGTCTACGCTCGGCTTTGAAATCCTCTCCCGTGTGGTCAAGGAGGGTAAGGCGGTCGGCACTTTTATGTATATCTTCTCCGGTGGCGAGCCGCTGGTATGCAAAAAGGATATCATCCGCCTGTGCGAGGAGAATCCGGACTGCGCGTTCTTCGCTTTCACCAACGGCACGCTTGTTGACGATGATTTCGTGCAGGAAATTAAACGCGTAGGCAACTTTGCGCTGGCCTTCAGCATTGAGGGCTATGAGGATGCGACCGATATGCGCCGCGGTGACGGCACCTATCAGAAAGTGCTCGCCGCAATGGAGAAAATGAAGGCAGCCGGCCTCCCCTTCGGCTACTCCGCATGCTACCATTCCAAGAATGTGGAAGAGGTCTGCTCGAAGGAATATATCGACTTCCTGGTCAATAAAGGGGCACTTTTCGCTTGGTATTTCACTTATATGCCCGTCGGCAAAGATGCTGTGCCGGAGCTGATTGCCAACGCCGACCAGCGCAAAAAGGCCTATGAGTTGATCCGCCAGGCCCGTAAAGAGCAGCCGCTCTTCGCGATGGATTTCTGGAACGACGGTGAATATGTACAGGGCTGCATCGCGGGCGGCCGCCACTATCTGCACATCAATGCAAATGGTGATGTGGAGCCTTGCGCGTTCGTCCACTATTCCAACGTTAACATCAAGGATTGTTCCCTGATCGAGGCACTGCAGTCCCCCCTGTTTATGGAGTATTATAAGGGCCAGCCGTGGAATGAAAACCACCTTCGTCCCTGCCCGGTGCTCGACAACCCCGAAAAGATCAAGGAAGCGGTGGAGCGCTCCGGCGCACATTCCACGGAGATGCTCGCACCGGAAAGCGTTGATGATCTGATCGCCAAAACAAAGCCCTTCGCTGAAAAGTGGGCGCCTGTTGCGGATATGATCTGGAATGATACGGATACGGAGAAGCATAACAACCCAACAGTGATGTATCAGGACAAAAAATAAGAACCACCGTATAGAAACAATCGGGGAAAGCCCTTTCCCACTGAAGTAACGATCGCAAAAACCTTCGACCGGATTGGCCGAAGGTTTTTTCTTTTCCTGTTCCATTCAAGTGCGAAGCTAGCCTGACTGAATTCCTCGCATCTACCGTTCGCCGCGCTTCCTTAAGAAACGGTGATAAAGCGGCATATCCTCCTCCGGTTCGGCCAAGGCTTCCAGTTCCCCACTGTGAATCATCTCCTCAATCCGCAGCGCAATCCAAGCGTCCCCAACGCCAAGCTTGTACTTTCCAAGCACCCGCCCAATGAGCTTCGCCTCATGGAAGGCACCGGCTTCCGCCGCGATCTCACGCCGGATAAATCCATCATAGAGCGTTTCCGGCACACTGGCTAACCTCCCATTCAGCACGGCGCGCAGCGGTGCGTTCTCTTCCTGAAGAATCCGCCAGTCGTCTGCACAGCTCTGGCAGAATGCAGGCGGCACAAGCCTTTGCAAAGCGGAATAACGATGCCATTCGCCAGGGGCTATTTCTCCCCAATGAGCCATCCACCTGACAGTGCCTTTCTCATCGCTTTCCCATTCCGGGAGTCGAACGGCATATACCGGCCCACGGCACCCCTCCCACTGGAGCAGCTGTGCCATCATCCAATAAAAGCCGCAAAGCTCATCCGGCTGATGGCTGTACCAGATGCGGATCGCTTCGCCTTCCGCCGCACGCTCTCGAACCTCTTTCAAATCAGAAGCAGCTCGCCACAGCAGTTCCTGAGCGGCCGAGTGGCCTGTGCCCTTGGGGAAAACACCATACAGGCGCTCCAGGGCCTGCTGCCGCCTGTTGCCGGGCGCATCTTCTGAAATATCTCCCATGCTCAGCATCAGCCCAAATCCATAGATGTCCGCCGGATTCCCGCCCATTGAGGCGCCGCGTTTCCATGCAAACCGCTCTTTTTTCTCCGCTTCCCGCTGCGCGGCCCGCTTTTCTTTTTTGGATGGTTTTCTGCCGTCTGACCGGCTGATGATGACGCCGATGCAGCCGCCCGGATAAGCGCCCTGCCCATAGTGCTGTGCCATCTTCAGGCTGCCACATGCACTATCGCTGAAAACAATTTCTAGCATGATGACGCATCCCCTCCATTTCAAGAGAACGAAACAAGCTCTTCCAATCTCATTTCAATTACCGATATAGAAAAAGCGCCCCGGGATCACCCCGAAGCGCCTTTCTGCCGCATAAATATTGCAAAAAGTCAGAAACTTCTCTGATTTATGCCTGCTCTTCCTTCTGCTTTGCGAAGCACTCGCTGCAATACACCGGACGATCCTCGCGCGGGCGGAACGGAACCTTTGCTTCGCCGCCGCAGGATGCGCAGGTAGCAATGAACATTTCACGCTCAGGCCTGGCTGCATTCTTACGGGCGTCGCGGCAGGCCTTGCAGCGCTGGGGCTCGTTTACGAAACCCTTCGCTTCATAGAACTCCTGCTCGCCGGCGGTGAAAACGAATTCCTCGCCACACTCTTTGCAGATGAGAGTCTTGTCTTCGTACATGTTTTTTACCTCGCTTGAAAAAAAGTATTTTGCCCTCGGGCGGAATCGCACCGCCGCCGTTGGATGAAACAACGCGCTATTACTAAGATACCGGGCGTATGAAGTTATGAAACGGGTGCACTACACCCTTGTCCCCATCGATCAGCCTTCTGCCATAAACCTCAGCTTGCGCCTTACCCTCTGCAATGCGTTGTCCACCGACTTGGCGGTAGATCCCAGCCGCGCTGCGATATCCTCATAGCTGCGGCCGCCGAGATATAACTGAATGACGCTGCGCTCATATTGAGACAGCCTGCTGGCCATAATGGTGTCAAGCCGGACGACCTCATCACGCGCAATCACAAGATCCTCGGGATTTAGCTGAGTCTGCGGCAATGCAACACTGTCGTCATTGAGCGAAATGTAAGAATTAAGCGGAATATTTTTCAGCCTTGCCCCTGCGCGCACGGCAGATCGAATACGGTTTGCAATGCAGACACCGGCATAGGAGCGAAACGGAACGCCGCTCTCCTCATCATAGCCGTGGACCGCCGCCAGAAAGCCCAACATTCCCTCCTGCGCCAAATCCTCCGGCTCCATTGCGCCGCCGCCGTATCTTGCAGCAAGCGTTTTCACAAGCGGCACCATCCGCGCTGTCAGAAAAGCCATTGCGCCGCTATCCCCGCTGCGCGCCCGGACGGCCAACAATTCGTCTGCCATCTGCTCGAGCTTTGCGTTAAATGCGGGATCCGGCATAGAACAGCCCACCTCACAAGGGTTCAATGGATACCCTCTTATGATACGCGGAAAATGCAGTTTTGTCAATCAAAAATTTTGTATATTTTTGCTATCTTCCCGCTCAAAAGGGTGAGGGATTTTTCAAGCGCGACAGGATGTGTCTTTTTTCGGCATTCTCTACCACCTATTGTGTTTTCAACTTCAGTTGATGCCGCTTCCATTACGCGCAGCAGCCGAAAAGAGGAACGTTTCCGCCTTTTCCTATAAAAAAGATATCCGCGTCAGCGTACCCCGCCCATATTTTTGCTCAATGTTTGCCATCAGGCCTTCTTTTCCAGCCTGTTGTAAAGCTTTTTTTGAAATGTTTTAAAGGGACCCGATAAAAAGGAGAGGGGAAGCGGCTGCCCGCTTCCCCTCTCACTGCCCGCCAATGCATTCCGGCAGGACATGCCCATCAGGCATTTATTTTTTTTTCGACACCTTCGGGATGATAATGCACAGTGCAATCAGCACAACAGCCGCAATCAGCGCTACAATCACCGGCCAGTAGGAGCGCTGCCCTGTGGCCGCCACGGCGACCGCCGCCTCAGGAGACACAGCAAACACCTGCAACACAGCCGCAAACACACCGCCTGCCATCAGAACGGCCAAAACGATTGCAACAACCCGCACGAATTTATTTGACATAACGCAAGCATCCTTTCCGCATCTTCAGAGCAGGGATCTTCAACCCTCAATCTTCATATACCGCTTCATATCCGCCGCAAGAGCGTCCGTCAGCTGCTGGGCTTTCTCCCGCGTTTTCTCCCGGGCGGTAATATACACCTTGATCTTCGGCTCCGTACCGCTCGGGCGCACAATCACACCGCTCCCGCCCGGCAATTTATAGGATAACACATTCGACTCCGGCAGGGTGATCTCCCGCTGCACGCCACTTATCATATCCGTTGCCACGCGCGCTTGGTAATCATAGAGCAAGGCAACCGGCAGCCCGCCAATCTCCTTAGGCGGCTGCGCCCGAAGGGAGCGCATCATGCCCTCCATTTTCTCCATGCCCTCTGCGCCTTCAAATCCAAAATTGAGCAGGCTGCTCAAATATATGCCGTGCGCCTCATACAGCGCATCCATCACTTGCAGGAGCGTTTTTCCCTGCTGTTTATAGTAAGAGGCCATCTCACAGATCAGCAGGGAGGCCACCACTGCATCCTTATCGCGTGCATGCGTGCCAGCGAGGTAGCCGTAGCTCTCCTCCATGCCGATGATGAAGCGATCCGCCTCACCCTTCTTTTCCAGCTTTGTGACCAACTCGCCAATATATTTGAAGCCCGTAAGCAGATCGACCGTTTGCGCGCCGTATTGATCCGCAATGGCGGCCACCAGCTGGGTGGTTACAATCGTCTTGACGACGATCGGGTTTTTCGGCAGCATCCCCTTTGCCTTGCGCTGAGCGAGCAGATAGTCCGCCAGCAGCGCACCCACCTCGTTGCCGGACATCAGCCGGTATTCCTCGCCGTCGCGCACAGCGATCCCAACACGGTCGCAGTCCGGATCGGTGGCGAGCAGCAGATCGGCTGGATGCGCTTTTGCCATCTCCAGTGCGCACTCAAACGCCTGGCGGATCTCCGGATTCGGGAACGGGCAGGTGGGGAAATTGCCATCCGGCTGCTCCTGCTGCGGCACAACCTCCACATCGGCAATGCCCGCCCGGCGCAGCACCTCGCGCACCGGCTTGTTGCCCGTGCCGTTGAGCGGGGTATAGATCACTTTCAAGCCTGCGTTTTCACACGCCTCCGGGTTCACGCGCTGGGAGAGAACCCGCGTATAAAACTCCTCGATCAGGCCATCTTCGATGAAGCGGATTCTGCCATCCCTGCACGCTTCGTCGAAATCCATTCGCTTGACGCCCTCAAAGAGATCAACCTTTTGGATGCAGCGGTAGGTTTCCTCCGCCGCATCGTCCGTCATCTGGTAGCCCTCCGGGTCATAGCACTTATAGCCGTTGTATTTTGCGGGGTTGTGGCTTGCCGTAATGATAATGCCGGATTGGCAGCGCAGCCTGCGCACCGCAAAAGAGAGCATTGGCGTGGGTACAAGCTCCGGGAAAAAGTGCACCACAATGCCATTCGCGGCGAGCACCCCGGCAGCCTCCCGTGCAAAGAGATCGGATTTGATCCTAGAATCATATGCGATTGCAACCTGCGGCGCGGCATACCGGGCATTTAGGAAGTCAGCTAACCCCTGCGTCGCCTGGTTGACCGTGTAAAGATTCATGCGATTTGTGCCGGCACCGATCACGCCGCGCAGCCCTGCCGTTCCAAAGGCAAGATTGCGGTAAAACCGATCCAGCACCTCGTCCTCCTGCCCTGCAATTTCGTCGAGCTCCGCCTTCAGATCAGGATCCAGCACCGCCTTTTCCCGCCAGAGCGTATAGAGAGCATTGATGTCATTCATGCCAATGTCCATCCTTTCCGAAACAATCCGGTGCCTTTTCGTGTGTCCAATACAGAGCGGCCATGCCGCATCCAGAGAACGTCAAAAAGCAGCCCGCTTTTCTTTCCAATATCTTGTGTGATGACAGGCTATCAGGCTTTCGGCACAAGGGTCGCCAAAGCAGCGTGGTCATTCTTAACCACAGGGAGCCTTCACGTTTTGCCTACCATCCTAGAGACGGTTTTATTTTACCCCTTATGCGGTTTTCTGTCAACGCGAAGCAGCTTGATCCCGGGATTGTTTTCCGCCCATAATTCGTGTATAATTCTATATAAATGTATGATGATACTTATTTTTACATTAATTTTTTCAAAATTGGGGAGGCCCATATGTTTACATCCGTATACAGCCTTGGCCTTTTCGGCATGGAAACCTTTTTGGTGGAAACCGAATGCGACCTTTCCGGCGGACTGCCGCGCTTTGATATTGTGGGCCTGCCGGATACGGCGGTCAGCGAAGCGCGCGAGCGGGTTCGCTCCTCCATCAAAAATTGCGGGATGGATTTTCCGGTATCCCGGATTACAGTCAACCTTGCGCCTGCCGATATCCGCAAGGAAGGGCCGCTTTATGACCTGCCCATCCTCATCGCCCTGCTCAGCGCGACCAGGCAGATCACCGCGGAGCTCAGCGATTCCGCTTTTTTAGGCGAAGTTTCACTGGGCGGGGGCGTCCGCCGGGTGACCGGCGTGCTGCCCATGCTTTTAGAGGCAAAGCAAAAAGGCCTGCGGCGTGTGTTCATCCCCGAGGGCAATGCAGCGGAGGGCGCTGCGGTCAGCGGCATCTGTGTCTACCCTGTGGCACATGTTTCCCAGCTGATCGCCCATTTGCGCGGCAGAGAGCAGATCGCCCCTGTCACGCCGCTCCAATTTCAGGCCTATGACGCTCCACCTGGGCTGCCGGACTTTGCCGACGTGAAAGGGCAGCTCAGTGCAAAGCGTGCGCTGGAGGTTGCGGCGGCTGGCGGGCACAATGTGCTGATGATCGGCCCGCCCGGCTCCGGCAAAAGCATGCTTGCCAAGCGGATTCCCTCCATCCTGCCCGATATGAATGAAACCGAATCGCTGGAAACCACCAAGCTCTATTCTGTGGCGGGAGCCCTCCCGACGGGCATCTCTTTAATCCGGGCGCGGCCCTTCCGCTCGCCGCACCACACAGTTTCTTCCGCAGGCCTCTCGGGCGGGGGCACCGTGCCGCACCCGGGGGAAATTTCACTTGCGCACAACGGTGTGCTCTTTCTTGATGAGCTGCCGGAGTTCACCCGCGCGGCAATGGAGGCCCTGCGCCAGCCGATCGAGGATGGAATGGTCACAATTTCCCGCGTGGCAGGCTCCTTTTCCTACCCCTGCCGCGTGATGCTCGTGTGTGCGATGAACCCTTGCCCCTGCGGCTATTTCGGCCATCCAACCCGGCGCTGTACCTGTCCGCCCGGGGCGCCGGCGCGCTACCTTTCGCGGGTATCCGGCCCGCTGCTTGACCGCCTGGATCTTCATATCGAAGTGCCGCCCGTTGATTTCCAACAGCTTTCCGGCAAGGCAAAGGCCGAGCCTTCCGCCGCTATCCGTGCGCGCGTTGCAAAAGCGCGCGCCGTGCAGGAAAAACGGCTGGAGGGGACGGGCGTTTCCTGCAACGCCCATATGTCCTCCGCGCAGACACGGCAATTCTGCCGCCTCACAGACGATGCCGCCGCCCTGCTGGAAAAAGCGTTTGAACGGCTCGGCCTTTCGGCGCGCGCCTACGATAAAGTGCTGCGCGTAGCACGCACGATTGCGGACCTGGCCGAAAAAGAAGAAATCGCACAGGAGCACATCGCGGAAGCGGTGCAATACCGGAGCCTGGATCGAAAATTCTGGTCGGTCTAAGCCGCCGGTTATCCCTCCTGCCGCCGGTAGCACAAAAAATCAAAGCCAATTTCCGTTGTCAGCCCCGCTAGAGCATTCAGTTTTTCCCGATCCTCCGCAGAGGTTTTCCAGTGATACGGCGTCATAGTGAACAAATCACGCACCGCTTCCCCGCTTGTCAGCGTGATCTCCCCCCGCACCGGGACGCGTTTGAGGAAGGTGAACCCGGCATATGCCGTATCCCTTGTTTCATTCTCATAGGGCTGCGTATACACCGCCTCTTTCAGCTGGAACAGATGGCGGGGCGCCGCCACCGCTAAAATCAAAATACCGCCCGGCTTTGTCACGCGCGCAAACTCCTCCGGGACGATCGGCGCAAAAACGCTCACCAGGCAATCGGCTGCATTGGAAACAACCGGCATGTGAAAAACGCTTCCCACCGCAAGCTCCAGGCCCGGATAACGCTTTGCCGCCATACGCACGGCGATTTTGGAGATATCGAAGCCCGCAGCCCGCGCATCGGAGCCGCGTTCACGCAGGGCGCGCAACAGCCTGCCCGTGTAATAGCCCTCGCCACAGCCTGCGTCCAAAACCACCGGCTTTTCCGCCTGCTCCATCAACTCCAAAACAAGTGTATCCAGGCAGTCGCTGAATGGCTCATAATAGCCCGCGTCGAGTATCCGCCGGCGGGCAGCAAGCATTTCCTTCCCGTCACCAGGGAGCTTTGCATGCATCCGGTTGGCGGGCAGCAGGTGCACATAGCCCTCCTTTGCAAGGTCAAAGCTGTGCCCATGCGGGCAAAGATACCGTTTTTCCTCCTTTTTCAGCGGGCACATGCATACCGGGCAGGCAAACAGCTGCATAAAGGCCACCCCCTCTATCAAATTTTGGAGAGAAAAAGAAAAATCCCGCCGCCTTTCCGCTGAACGAATCGGCGTGCGGGAGCAGGATCGCATCATTTATCCTTTTCTTTATTGATATTATCCTTTAATTTATCAAAGAAGCTTTTATGCCCCTCTGCATGATCCGCCAATGGATCCTCCCCGCCGGTGGAAGGCCGGGCTCCGGACGCCTCTTCAAACTCGCGCAGCAGCTCCTTCTGCCGGGCGTTGAGCTCGGTCGGCACCTGCACGAGGATACGCACAAGCTGATCGCCCCGGCCGCGGCCGTTGAGATTCGGGATGCCTTTGCCACGCAGCTTGAACACCGTGCCCGGCTGCGTGCCCCTGGGCATCTCGTATTTCACCTTGCCGTCCAGGGTGGGCACTTGCAGCTCCGCGCCGAGCGCCGCCTGCGCAAACGATACGTTTACATCGCACCACACGTCATATCCATCGCGCTCAAAGAACGGGTGGGGCCGGACGTTGACCGCCACGCGCAGGTCGCCCGCCGGGCCGCCGTTGAGGCCCGCGTTGCCCTGGCCGCGGATGTTGACGATCTGGCGGTCATCGATGCCCGCCGGAATGCTGACCTCTACCTTATGCGCCTTGCGGATATGGCCGCTGCCGCGGCATTTGGAGCAGGGCTTCTGGATCACAGTGCCCTTGCCGTTGCAGCGTGGGCAAACCTTGGAGGTGGAGATCACGCCAAACGGCGTGCGCTGCTGGGAGCTAACCTGACCGCGACCGTTGCATTCCGGGCAGGTCTGGGGGGCGGAGCCTTTCGCGGCGCCGGATCCGCCGCATGCATCGCAGGCCTCCACGCGCATCGTTTCAATTGTGCGCTTACAGCCCTTTGCGGCCTCTTCAAAGGAGATGGTGATGCTCGTCGAATTATCGCTGCCGCGCTGCGGTGCGTTGGGATTCGACCGCCCCCCGCCAAAGCCTCCAAATCCGGAGCCTCCAAAGAAGCTGCTGAAAATATCGCCAAAGTCAAAATCAAATCCGCCTGCCCCACCGGGGCCGCCCGCGCCGTAATTCGGATCCACGCCCGCGTGGCCGAACTGGTCGTAACGCGCCTTTTTCTCGCTGTCGGAAAGCACCTCATAGGCTTCATTTGCCTCTTTGAACTTTGCTTCAGCCTCTTTATCGCCCGGATTCAAATCCGGGTGGTATTTTTTCGCCAATTGACGGTATGCTTTTTTGATTTCATCCTCCGATGCGCTCTTGCTAACACCGAGGACTTCATAATAATCTCGCTTTTCCGGCAAGGTAAACGCTCCTTTCAGGGGCTCGGGCTTTTGATTGCTTCGTTATGTGAGATGCCCTGCCTGCAATACGGGGCCTGGCCCCATCGTTTCACGTTTTCGGCGGAAACGCCGTCTCCCACCGAAAAATAATGTAGCTTTCCATTTGCGCTATATCCGCCCGCAACCTCAGGCAGAATTCCGCCTGAGGTTGCAAAAGATGGATACAGATTGCTTTCAGTTCCTTATTTGTTGCTGTCGTCGTCTGTAACGTCCGTGTAGTTCGCCTCATAATAGCCGTTCGCATCCGGCCCGGCCTGCTGGCCACCCGCCGCTTCGGGGCCCTGCGCACCGGCCTCCGGCTGTGCCGCCTTATAGAGCTGCTCCGAAATCTCGTAGAATTTCTTGGTCAGCTCCTCCTGGCGGGATTTGATCACATTGAGATCCTGGCCCTTGAGTGCTTCCTTGAGGGCATCCACCTTCTCCTGAAGCTCTTTTTTATCGGCCTCCGGGAACTTTTCGCCCTCTTCACTGATGACCTTCTCGCACTGATAAACGAGCTGGTCTGCGTTGTTGCGGGTGTCGATCTCCTCGCGGCGCTGCTTATCCTCCTCCGCATACCGCTCGGCCTCCTTGACGGCCTTCTCGATATCATCCTTCGACATATTGGTTGAGGAGGTGATGGAGATGGACTGTTCCTTGCCGGTGCCGAGATCCTTCGCGGAAACATGCACGATGCCGTTTGCATCAATATCGAAGGTTACCTCAATCTGCGGCACGCCGCGGCGGGCCGGAAGGATGCCGTCGAGATGAAACACGCCGAGCGTCTTATTATCCTTCGCCATCTCGCGCTCGCCCTGCAGCACGTGCACCTCAACGGAGGGCTGGTTGTCAGCAGCGGTGGAGAAAATCTGGCTCTTTTTGATCGGGATGGTGGAGTTGCGCTCGATGATCTTCGTATTCACGCCGCCCATCGTTTCAATGCCGAGGGACAGCGGCGTTACGTCGAGCAGCAGCAGGCCCTTGACCTCGCCGCCGAGCACGCCCGCCTGGAGCGCTGCGCCGATGGCGACACACTCATCCGGGTTGATGCCCTTGAAGGGCTCTTTGCCCATGAACTTCTGGATGGCTTCCTGCACCGCCGGGATGCGGGAGGAGCCGCCCACCATCAACACCTTGTCGATTTCACTGGTTTTCAAGCCGGAGTCGGACATCGCCTGGCGCACCGGACCCATCGTGTTTTCCACCAGATCCGCGGTCAGTTCGTTGAACTTGGCGCGGGTCAGGGTTGCTTCCAAATGCTTCGGACCGGTTGCATCCGCTGTGATGAAGGGCAGGCTGATGTTAGAGGTGGTCACGCCGGAAAGCTCGATCTTCGCCTTTTCTGCCGCTTCCTTCAGGCGCTGCATCGCCATCTTATCGCCGCGCAGGTCTACGCCCTGCTCCTTTTTAAAATTGTCTGCCAGCCAATCGATCACGCGCTGGTCGAAATCGTCGCCGCCAAGGTGATTGTTGCCGGCCGTGGCGAGCACTTCCTGCACGCCGTCGCCCATCTCGATGATGGATACGTCAAACGTGCCGCCGCCCAGGTCATAAACCATCACCTTCTGATCGGTTTCCTTATCAATGCCATAGGCAAGCGCCGCAGCCGTCGGCTCGTTGATGATGCGCTTTACCTCAAGGCCCGCAATTCGGCCAGCGTCCTTGGTTGCCTGACGCTGGGAGTCGGTGAAGTAGGCAGGCACCGTAATGACGGCCTCCGTCACTTTATCGCCCAGATAAGCCTCTGCATCGGTCTTTAGCTTCTGCAGGATCATTGCGGAGATTTCCTGCGGCGTATACTGCTTATCATCGATTTTCACATGGTAGTCAGAGCCCATCTGCCGCTTGATCGAGGAGATGGTGCGGTCCGGGTTCGTGATCGCCTGGCGCTTTGCCACCTGGCCGACCATGCGCTCGCCAGTTTTGGAGAACGCGACAACGCTCGGCGTGGTACGCGCGCCCTCTGCGTTTGCAATGACGACCGGCTCGCCGCCTTCAATTACAGCTACACAAGAGTTTGTTGTGCCTAAGTCAATACCAATTACTTTTGCCATTGTTAACAGCCTCCCAAAATGTATCGGTTGAATTTTTCAAATTTATCAGATCAAGCGGATCTATTCCGCCGATTGCCTTGTTCGGATTGTCGGCGCTAATTCGCGACCTTGACCATCGCATGGCGGAGCACCCGGTCTCCAAGCTGATAGCCCTTGCTGAAAACATCCGTCACAACATTTTCATCCAGCGCCTCATCCTCCACATGCATCACGGCGTTGTGGATATTGGGATCAAACGGATCGCCCGCGTCGCCAAACGCTTCCACACCGAGCTTTTTCATGATTTCCATCAGCTGCTGGAAGGTCATATCGATCCCCTTCTGGAAATCCTCATAGCCCGCCTCCTTGTTCTGAGAGGCGCGCTCGAAGTTATCGATCACAGGCAGGATTTCAGTGAGGACGGCGGCCTTGGAATCATTGAACGCCGCCTCCCGCTCGCGCTGGGAGCGCTTGCGGAAATTGTCGTACTCCGCGGCAAGCCGCAGGTATTGATCCTTCTGGGCGTCCAAATCCTTCTTCATTGCGTCGAGCTGCTCCTGAAGCTGCTCCGCCTGATGGTCCCTCCCCTTTTCCTTCTTCTCCTTGCGCTTGACAGTTTCCTTCTCCGGCGCCGGAGCGGCCGTTTCCTCCGGCTGCTGTTCCGTCTCCTGATTCTCAGGCTCCGCGTTCTGCGTTGTATTCATCCGTTCATCCGTCCTTTCCTGCTTTTGTTGTCTTCCTTCTGCCGGGCCGCACTATTTCGCTCCCGGGCCGGTGTCCGTCCCATCCTCGCCCAGCGCTTCGCCGAGCAGGCGGCCAACCAGCTTTGTCAGATATTCCACATTCGGGATCAGCTTCGCATAATCGATGCGTGTTGGGCCAATGATGCCCAATGCGCCGCCGCGCCTGCCGGAAATCGTGTAGCGCGCAACAATCAGGCTGGAATTTTTCAATTCCTCAAATGGCGTTTCGCGCCCGATAATCACCCGCAGCGGGCTGGATGAGGTGGCAAGCAACTGGCTCATCGGCTCGCCCCTGCCCAAAAATTCGAGCAGTTCGTAGGCGTTTTCCTCGAATTCGCGGTGGTGGAGGAGGTTGTTCTGCCCTTCCAGCAGGATTTCCTCCTTCGCCGCATCCCATGCAAGCTCTGACAGGGCAATCAAAATCTGCTGCATCAGGCAGGCGTTATCCCCCAATAGGGGTGTCAGCCGTTTAATCAGCACGAGGTTGATCTCCGCCACTGGGCGACCAAGGAAGGTGTGCTCCGTAATCGCATAAAAATTTTCGATCAGCTCCGGGGTGACAGGCTCCGGCAGCCGGCAGCCCCGGCTGCGCACTACGCCATTGGATGTAACCAACACGAGCATGATTGTGCACCCGCCCATCGGGAGCAGATCCACCTTGCGGATCACGGCCGATTCATCCGCCGGCGTGGTGGATACCGCCGCGCAGTTCGTAATTTCAGCAAGCAGCTCGCCCGCCTGCTCCAAAATCTGCTCCGGATCGCCGGAGTGGGCAATCATGCTCTCCTCCAGCGCATGGCGCTGCTTCACGCCGAGCGCCCGGCAGCTCATCAAATGATCCACATAATACCGATACCCCAGGTGCGACGGCACGCGCCCCGCCGAGGTATGCGGCTGCTCAATCAGCCCCAGCTCCGCGAGCGCAACCATCTCATTGCGGATGGTCGCGGAGGAGATCGACAATTCAAACAAATTGCACAGGGCTTTTGATCCGACCGGCTCACCGGAAGCAATGAACTGCTCGACAATCGCCGCTAAGATGCGCTGCCTGCGTTCACTCAATTCCATGCCGGTCACCTCCTGATTCTCCTGAATGGTAAAATTCACGACCGGATTTTCCGGATTGTTAGCACTCAAACATTCTGAGTGCTAACTACCATATACTATACATCGCCCCTTTCGCCTTGTCAACATTCCAATTATGAACACTTTGTAAAACCTTTATCGGGCGGCGTTCACAATCGAGCAGTGAGTGGAGAGCGCCCATTATAGAGTTGGAAAACAGGGGCGGTCAAACGAGCTCCACGATTGTAGAAAATCACTGGAATGGATTGTAAAAATCAACGAAACATATTATAATATTCCCATATTGCTCCTGCTTATGACCCTCCTGTCTGGCGCCGTGGCGAGGATTTGCATCGCTTTGGCGCAGCCACAAATTCGAGTAGCCTTTCTATATTTAAAATTGTAAAACGCCGTTCAAAGAATTGCTCTTTTAAATTTTTTCACTTTGCATCTTTTTGAAGAATTGGAAAGGGGCACTTTTTATGCCACGTTTGATGGAAAGACTCGTTTCTGTGCTTCTCACGCTTGTGCTGTTTCTGTGGAATCTGGCCGGCGATCAAATTTTCGGCATCCGTCCCCCGCAGGAGCCCAGCTTTACCCTGACGCAGGCGGATAGCCGCTACCAGATCGCATCCGACATCTCTTCAGTGGTGACCACAAACGACCAATCCCAACTCCTGGAGCCGCAGGCAAGTATCCATCCGGGTGGAGATGGGGGCGAACGGATTCAGATCTATCCCTCCCAGGCCGGGCAGGCCATCGCGGGCTTCGGCGCGTCTCTCACGGATTCCTCCGCTTATCTGATCCATCAGGTGCTGGATGAAACGGCGCGCAGCGCGCTGATGATCCGTCTTTTCAGCCGGGAGGGCGGCATCGGTCTTTCCTTCCTGCGCCAGCCGATGGGGGCGAGCGATTTTGCGCGTGAGGCTTATACATACGACGATATGCCCGCAGGAAAAACGGATTACGAGCTGCACCATTTTTCCATTGCGCACGACGAAGCGGATATCCTACCGCTGCTCCGACAGGCAAAGGCGCTCAACCCGGAGCTTACCGTCATGGCCACGCCCTGGAGCCCGCCAGCCTGGATGAAAACAGGCCGCTCACTCACCGGCAGCAAAGGGGGTATTTTGCGCCCCTCCTGCTACGGCGCTTACGCACGTTACTTCGTCAAATTCATTGAGGCTTATGCGCAGCAAGGCATTCCGGTTTCCGCCGTCACCGTGCAGAATGAGCCCAATTATGCGCCGGAAACCTATCCTGGCATGAAGATGGGCGCCGTGCAGCAGGTCGATTTTATCAACAACCACCTCGGTCCCGCATTTGAGGCGGCTGGTATTTCCACAAAAATTCTCTGTTACGACCACAATTGGGACAATGCCGCCTATGCCAAAACCGTGCTCACCCGCGCGGGGCGGTATGTCGGCGGTTCCGCCTGGCATGTGTATGGCGGCGACGTTTCCACCCAATCGCTCATCCACAGCCTGTATCCGGAAAAGGAGATCTATTTCACCGAGGATTCCGGCGGCGAATGGGTAGATGGCGGCAGCTTTTCCGGCGGCTTTCCCAGCACGGTTGGCATGGGCATCCGGGCGCTGCGCAACCATTCGCGCACCTTTGTGCTATGGAATCTGGCGCTTGATGAGCAAAACGGCCCTGTGCTGCCAACATCGGAGAAAAGCACCTGCCGCGGCGTAGTGACCGTCAACCAGCAAACGGGGGAGGTCACCTACAACCTCGATTACTACGCGCTCGGCCATTTCAGCAAATTTATCCGGCCCGGCGCCGTCCGCCTGATGAGCGATTCCAAGATCGAAGGGATGGATAACGTCGTCTTCCGCAATCCGGACGGCACGGTTGCCATGGTGCTCATCAACAAAAACAACACCGCGAAAACCGTTTGCATCGCCTATGGCGAAGCGACGTTTTCCGCCTCCGTGCCCGCGCAGGCGACCATAACCTTCTGCTGGCAGGGATAACCCGAATTTCTTTTTCAGCTCCAAAAATCGTTTGCCATGTGGGAAAGGATGCGGCGCGCGCCGTCTCCTCTCCCTTAACATCGAGCAGGTTTGCGCCCCAAAAAGGGCGTAACGCATAGAAAGGACATGGATCATACAATGAACGAAATGGAAATCAAGGATCAAATCTGCGACGTCTGCCACAAGATGTGGCAGCTCGGCTGGGTGGCCGCCAACGACGGCAACGTCTCCGTCAAGCTCGAGGACGGCACCTATTTCGCCACGCCCACCGGCATCAGCAAAAGCTTCATCACGCCGGAGAAGATCGTGCGCATCAACGACAAGGGCGAGGTGCTCGAGGGGCTCGATGGCTACCGCCCCTCCTCTGAAATCAAGATGCACCTGCGCTGCTATCAGGAGCGCGCGGATGTAGGCGCTGTGGTGCACGCCCACCCGCCCACGGCCACCGGCTTTGCCGTGGCCCACCTCGATATGGACCGCTACAATATGATTGAAACCGTGCTGACCCTCGGTAGCGTTCCCGTTACGCCCTACGGCACGCCCTCCACTTATGAAGTGCCGGAGGCGATCGCCCCCTATTTGCAGGAGCACGACGCGCTGCTGTTGATGAACCATGGTGCGCTCACCGTAGGCTGCGACCTCATCACCGCCTACTACCGCATGGAAACGCTCGAACTCAACGCAAAAATCAGCTTGGTCGCACATCTGCTCGGCGGCGAGCGGGAAATTTCCCATGAGAATATCGATCGTCTCTGCTCCATGCGCGAAGGCTACGGCATTACAGGCAAGCACCCGGGCTTTAAACATTATCGTGAAGAGAAGTAACGTGAAAGTTCCTTTCACGCTATTAGATGTCCAGATGGATTTCTCTCATTTGACGATTCCATAAGGAGGCATTTTTATGCTCAAGGGCATTCCCAGCATTCTCTCTCCGGAGCTGTTAAAAATTATGATGGAAATGGGCCACGGCGATGAAATCGTCATCGGCGACGGCAATTTCCCTGCCGCGAGCAACGCGCAACGCCTCGTCCGCTGTGATGGGCACGCGGTGCCCGAGCTGCTCGACGCTATGCTCCAGCTCATGCCGCTGGATACCTATGTTGACGCACCTGTCGCGCTCATGGCAACCACGCAGGGCGATCCCCGCCCGGTCATTTGGGATGAATACCGGGAGATTGTTATGAAACATCAAAAAAATGTAAAACCCGAACTTGTCGAGCGCTTCGCCTTCTATGAGCGGGCCAAACAGGCCTACGCAATCATCGCCACCGGCGAAACGGCCCTGTATGCCAATATCATCCTCAAAAAAGGCGTTGTAACCGAATGACAGGAGGAGTTTACGTTGCATTATCCGCATCCCTCACGCGCTCTAGCCTTTGACTTCGGCGCTTCGAGCGGGCGCGCCATTTTAGGCACGTTCGACGGGGAAAAAATTCGCATGGAAGAGGTGCACCGGTTCTCAAACGACCCGGTGGCCATCCGCGGCACCCTCTATTGGGATGTGCTGCGCCAATTTTATGAAATCAAACAGGGTCTCCTGAAGGCAAAACAACACGGCGGCTTCAACACGGTGGCAATCGATACCTGGGGCGTGGATTTCGGCCTGCTCGACGAAGGCGGTTATCTGCTGGACAATCCCGTGCACTATCGCGACCAGCGCACAAAAGGGCTGGTGGAGGAGAGCTTTCAGAGCATCCCACAGGAGGAGTTCTATCGCTTAACCGGCATCCAGTTTATGGAACTCAACACCGTTTTTCAGCTCATGGCGTTGAAGCGGCAGCGCCCCGCACTGCTCGAACGGGCGAAAACGCTGCTGTTCATGCCGGATCTGTTCAATTACCTGCTCACAGGCGAAAAGAAAACGGAGTTCACCATCGCCTCCACCTCCCAGCTCATGGACGCTCAAACGGGCGGCTGGTCGGAAGAGGTGCTTCGCCGCCTCGGCCTTCCAGGCGGAATTCTGACCCCGATCACCCTGCCCGGCGAAACCGTCGGCCCGCTGGATCCATCGATCTGTGCGGAGCTGGGGCTGCCCCCTGCGCAGGTGGTCACGGTCGCTTCGCACGATACGCAGAGCGCCGTTGCTGCCGTTCCCACACAGGAGAAGGATTTCCTCTTCATCAGCTGCGGCACATGGTCGCTGTTTGGCACAGAGCTGGAGGCTCCGCTCATCAATGAAGCCTCCGCCGCTATGAACATCACCAATGAGCGCGGCGTGGAAGGCACAACAACATTTTTGAAAAACATCATCGGCCTGTGGCTCATTCAGGAAAGCCGCCGCCAATGGCAGCGGGAAGGGCAGGATTATAGCTATGCGCAACTTGAAAAGCTGGCGCTTGCGGCAAATCCTTTCCAGTGCTTCATTGACCCGGACGCGCCAGAATTCGTCCCGCAGGGCGACCTGCCGGGCCGGGTGCGGGAATTCTGTGAAAAAACGGGGCAGTATGTCCCGCAGACGGTTGGCGAAGTCATGCGTTGCATCTATGAGAGCCTCGCGCTCAAATACCGCCTGACCTTTGAAAAAATCCAAAGCTGCACCGGCAAAGCCTACGGGCAGATCCATATGGTCGGCGGCGGCACGAAGGATGGCCTCCTCTGCCAGATGACGGCCAATTCCTGCGGCGTACCCGTGCTCGCGGGCCCGATTGAGGCAACGGTGCTCGGCAACCTCGCCGTGCAATTCATCGCCTGCGGGGCGATTGCAAACATCCGGCAGGCGCGCAAAATTATTGCACAGAGCGAAACGGTTACCCCCTATGCGCCAAAAGATACCCAAAGCTGGAATACAGCTTATGATCAATTTCAACAGTATATTGTCACCTGAAAGGAAGATGCTGAATATGGCAAAACCAACAATCGGAATCCGACCGATCATCGACGGCCGCTGGGGCGGCGTGCGTGAAAGCCTGGAGGGCAAAACCATGGCAATGGCGCAGGCTTCCAAACAGCTGATTGAGGAAAACGTCTTCTATACTGACGGCACGCCCATGGAATGCGTCGTCTCCCCCTGCACGATCGGCGGCGGTGCGGAGGCGGCAAAGTGCGCCGACTACTTCGCTACGCAGAATGTATGCGCCACGCTCTCTGTGACGCCCTGCTGGTGTTACGGCAGCGAAACGATGGATCTCGACCCGCTGACCGTCAAGGCCGTCTGGGGTTTTAACGGCACGGAGCGCCCGGGCGCCGTGTATCTCGCGGCGGCCATGGCAGCCCATGCGCAGCGCGGCCTGCCCGCCTTCTCCATCTATGGCCACGATGTGCAGGATGCGGATGACAACACCATCCCCGCTGACGTTGCGGAAAAAATCCTGCGCTTCGCCCGCTGTGCGGCAGCGGTCGGTCAGATGCGAAATAAGGCGTATGTCGGTATCGGCGCGGTCGCCATGGGCATCGCAGGCTCCAACTGCGACGCGCAGTTTTTGCAGGAATATCTTGGCATCCGCGCAGAGTGGGTCGATATGTCCGAGGTTCTACGCCGTTACGAGCTCGGTATCTATGATCAGGAAGAGTTTGAAAAAGCATATGCCTGGACGCGCGCGCACTGCAAAGAAGGCTTTGATAAAAATGCCAACCCGCACGACCGTGCGCGCAAGGAATACGAGTGGGATTTCGTCGTGAAGATGACGCTTATCTGCCGCGATATCCTGCTCGGCAATAAGAAATTAAACGGCATCGGCCGCCACGAAGAGGCCCTCGGGCGCAACGCAATCCTCGGCGGCTTCCAGGGCCAGCGCATGTGGACGGACTTCATGCCCAACGGCGATTTCACTGAGGCGATCCTCAATTCAAGCTTTGACTGGAACGGCAAGAAGGAGCCAATTACCTTTGCGACCGAAAACGACGGCTTAAATGGCCTTGCCATGCTCTTTGGGAAGCTCCTCACAGGCACGGCGAGCGTCTTTGCGGACGTACGCACCTATTGGAGCCCGGAGGCGGTCAAACGCGTTACCGGCAAAACGCCAGAGGGGCCTGCAGCGGGCGGCTTTATCCATCTGATCAACTCCGGCGCGGCTGCGCTCGATGCGACCGGATTATGCAAAGATGAGACGGGCAGGAACCTCATCAAAAAGTGGTGGGACGTTACGGACGAGGATATCGAGGCCATGACCACGGCCACCGACTGGTGCCCGGCTGATCTCGGTTATTTCCGAGGCGGCGGATTTTCCTCCCACTTCAAAACACAGGCCGAAATGCCTGTGACGATGATCCGCGTCAACCTCATCAAAGGCGTCGGCCCGGTCCTTCAGCTCGCGGAGGGCTACACGGTCACGCTGCCGGATGAAATCCACAGCGTTCTCGACCAGCGCACCGACCCAACTTGGCCGACGACCTGGTTCGTTCCCCGCCTGACCGGCAAGGGTGCGTTTCAGGATGTTTACTCTGTGATGGCAAACTGGGGGGCAAACCACGGCTCCCTGACCTACGGGCACATCGGCAAGGATTTGATTACGCTTGCCAGCATGCTGCGCATCCCGGTGGCGCTGCACAATGTATTCGATGACGACCTCTACCGCCCACACGCTTGGGGTGCCTTCGGCACAAAGGACCTCGAGAGCGCGGATTACAGAGCATGCGCTGCCTACGGCCCGCTCTACCGGTAAAAATCGAAGCTATAGCAATCTGAAAAGGGCTGCCAAGTGGTGAATTCCGTTTGGCAGCTCTTGTTTTGTCTAACTCTTTTGCAAAGCATACTTGACAAATGATGCAAAGCACGCTATACTAAATTTGCAAAGTGAGCTTTACACATATGTAAGAAAGGTGGTGCGGCATGGAAAATCATATCGCCGCATTCCGCAAGCAGCGCCGGCTTTCCCAGGAGGAGTTGGCGCAGGCGGTCGGTGTATCGCGGCAGACGATCACCTCCCTGGAGGTGGGCAAATACACTGCTTCTTTGCCGCTGGCGTTTAAGCTGGCGCGCTATTTTGGATGCGCGATTGAAGAACTGTTTCTGTTTGAGGAGGAATAACCGTTGAATGAGCCGAACAAATTCAGCAAATACAAAAAAACAATGATCCGCAGGGGGATCCTTGTCTGGATTCCTACCTTGCTGTCCGCTGCGAGCTTTCTGCTGTTCCGCTTCCAGTGGAGTCCGTTGGCACAAAGCAATCTGACCGATTTCATGCGGGGGTTTCAGGATGGCATGGTGCTAGCCCTGCTGGTGTGCAGCCTGCTGGCGCTGATCTCCACGATCCTCACCTGCCGCAATCCGGAGAAGCTCCAAAAGGCCTATGTGGAAGAAACGGATGAGCGCACACAGCTTATCAGCCGAAAGGCGTTTTCCGCAGTTGGTTGGGCGCTGTTTTTCGTGCTACCCCCCGCTGTTGTGACGGCAAGTTTTTTGAGCCCTGCGGTTTTTTTAACGCTGTTGGCTGTAATGCTCTTTTTTGTTGCCGTCCTTATGATTGCTTTTATCTATTATAAACGCAAGCTTTAATCCAGGTTTTAACAGAAACGCTTGACGGCTGCTGACAAAACCCGTATACTGAATCCGTTGAATGGATCTTCTGTTAAAAAACAGGGTAGGGGCGGCATACCGCCCGGTGAAAGGAGTGGTTTCATGCGGCTGACAGCCGAAAACATCACCAAGAGCTTCGGTGCAAAGCAGGTGCTCAAGGGCATTGATCTAAGCGTGGAGAGCGGGCGCGCGCTCGGCCTGCTCGGGCGAAACGGAGCGGGCAAAACAACTATGATCCGAATCGTCATGCAAGTTTTTCAGGCGGATAGCGGGCGTGTGCTAATTGATGGGAAACCGATGGACGTAAACCGGGTTCGGATCGGCTACCTGCCGGAGGAGCGCGGGTTGTATCCCAAAAAGCTCATCATGGAGCAGCTGCTTTATTTTGCGGCCTTGCAGGGCGTTCCGGCCAGACAGGCCAAAAAGGATGCGCTGCGTCTGCTTGACCGCCTCGGCATGGGCGAATATGCCAACAAGCGGCTTGATACGCTCTCTAAAGGCAACCAACAAAAAATTCAGCTTGTGGCAACGCTCATCTGTGATCCGCAGATCGTGATCCTCGACGAGCCGTTTTCTGGCCTCGACCCTGTGAACGCGATGCTGCTGGAGGATCTGGTGAAGGAGTGCATCCAACAGGGGAAGATCGTGTTTTTCTCCAGCCATCAGATGAACTATGTGGAGGAATTCTGTAACGAAATTGCAATCCTCAATCAGGGTAAAATCGTGCTTTCCGGCAATATCCGGGACATCAAGCGCGGCTATGAACGAAACCGCCTGCTTGTTTCCACCCGCCAAACGGAAGCGATCCGGCAATGGGCGGCCTCGCTGCCCACAGAATTGATAAAACAAGTGGATGATAAAGACGGCGACCTGCTGATTACCCTCGCCGCCGTCGATCAAAAGGACGCCTTTTTGACCGCGCTGACCGGCCAAGGTTTTGATCTCGATGGATTCCAGGTTTATGAGCCTTCGCTCAACGATATCTTTGTCAGCTATACGGAGGGAGCGGTATGAAGCAGTTTTTTACAGTATTCCGGTTTGAATTCAAAAACTATGCCAAAAACAAGGTTTTTATCGCCATTACGCTCCTTGCGATCCTCTTGCTCGGCGGCGTGCTCTTTTTCCCGCGCGTGAAGGAGGCGTTCAGCTCCGGTACACAGACGGAGGAGCCCGGCCAGGAGCGGGAAATCGTAGCGTTGGCGGACTCATCCGGCGCCAACGCGCAGGAAAGCCTCGCCTTTTTCTCCGCGGCCCTGCCGCAATATGAGTGGACGCTGGCCGATGCGGATACCGACGCACTCAAGGCAAAGGTGGAGGATGGTTCGTACCGCTTCGCCCTGCTTTTGCAGGCTCCCCTGAAATATCAATATATCGTGGGCAACATCAGCATGACGGATACGGTTTCCTACACGCTCGATGAGCTTGTCGTCACCAAATATCGGGCGGATACGATGCAGACGCTCGGCCTGAGCGCCGAACAGTCGCAGCAGCTTCTCTCCGCTCAGGCGCAGGGCGAAACGATCACCACCGGCAAGGATCAGATGAAGAGCTATTTTTACACCTTTATCCTGATGTTTGCCTTGTATATGACAATTTTGATGTACGGCCAGTTTGTCGCACAGAGCGTTGTCACGGAAAAAAGCTCCAAGGCCATGGAGCTGCTGATTACCTCTGCGAAACCCAGCAGCCTGATGTTTGGCAAGGTGGTCGGCACAGGGCTCGCGGGGCTTGTGCAGCTCGTGCTGATCATAGGCTCGGCATTTGTGTTCTTCAATTTGAATAAAAGCTATTGGGACAGCGGCTCTGTCATCACCTCCCTGTTCGACATGCCGTTGGAGCTGGTGCTCTATACGATCCTGTTCTTCGTCACCGGTTATTTCCTCTATGCGTTCCTCTTCGGCGCGCTCGCCTCTCTTGCCAGCCGCATGGAGGATACCAACACGCTCGTCATGCCGGTTGTGATGCTCTTTGTCGCCTCCTTTATGGCAACGATCTTCTCCATGGTCGGCGGCAAGGTGGATAGCGTGTTGATGAAGGTGCTCTCCTTCGTGCCCTTCACCTCACCTATGGCGATGTTCGCCCGGATTGCGATGAGCGAGGTGCCCCCCATCCAGATTCTTCTTTCGATTATAATTCTCTTTGCTTCCATCATCGGCATCGGTTTCCTCGCGGCAGGCATTTACCGCGTGGGCGTGCTGATGTATGGCAAGCCGCCGAAATTCAAGGAGCTCGTGCGTATCCTGCGCGGCGCGAAAGCCTGACGTGATTTCGCGCCATATTACAAGATCCAGCCTTCCGCCTGTGCAGAAGGCTGGATCTTATTTCATTTCAGAGGCAGCTATGCCCTTTTTCAACGTTACTGCAACAAGCTCCGGGCAATTATGCAGCCTCAGGGGAAACAGGCTGTTGCCCAAGCCGCGGCTGACAATCATTGTCGTCGCCTCCATGGTATACAGCCCTGCCGTATACTTCGGGAAAACACCCTGCCCCGGCGCATACAGCCCGCCAATGCCGGGCAGGCGGAACTGGCCGCCGTGCGCATGCCCGCAAAAAACGAGATCCACGCCCGCCTGTGCATATGTAGCGATGCGCTCCGGGTGATGCGCCAAGAGGATCGTAAAGCTCTCCCGCCCCCCCAGCAGCCTGCCGAGCGCCGGGAGCAAAGCCTCCTGCCCATCCCTCCGGCTTTCCGCTGGTTGGCACGTTTCGTCGGATACGCCCGCCAACGTGATTGATTCATTGCCTCGCGTGAGCGTTTCACAGCGGTCATCTAAAACAGTAACCTTCTCTTGTGCGAGAAAGCGCTTGACCTCCTCCTCTTTTCCAGACCAATTTTCATGGTTGCCCGTCACGAAATAAACCGGAGCGATCCGGGCCGCGCCCCGGATGAATACGGCGGCAGACCTACCGCCCCTGCGCCGCCGGTCGATCAAATCCCCCGTCATCACAATACAATCCGGTTTTACCGCCCGCAGCGCGGAGAGCAGCCGCTCCTGGCCGGTGCCAAACTGCTTATCGTGCAAATCCGCCACCTGCGCGATGCGAAAGCCGTCAAAAGCCGCCGGCAGCTTATCATCCTGATAAAAAAGCTGCGTCGTCTCCAAATCGTTATTCTCCAAATACCATACGGCTCCCGCGGCGGCTGTGAGGGCCCCCGCTGCGAGGCAGGCGAGCGCTTTCCTTTCTTTCATCACATTTTCTCCCTCCTATGCTTTTCGGTATCGCACGCTTCCATCTTTGATGGTGGCAAGCACCTCGATTTTCCCGATCTCATTCGCCGGAACCTTGAGCGGATTCGCGCTCAAAAGGACCAAATCCGCCCGTTTCCCCACCTGGATGGAGCCCTTTTCCCGCTCCTCAAAATATTGATAGGCCGCGTTCACCGTCACGCCGCGCAGTGCTTCCAGCGGAGAAATGCACTCCTCCCGGCCGAGCACAGCCCCGGATTCCGTCGAGCGGGTAACGGCGCACTGCACGGTGCGCAGCATATCCGGCGGCAAAACCGGCGTATCCTGATGAAACGTATAGGGAAGATCCAGCCTGAGCGCGCTTCGCGCCGGGCTGATGGAATAAGCGCGCCGGCCGAGCTGCTTGCGGTGCACATCCCCCCAGTAATAGGTGTGCGCAATAAAGAAGGACGGGATCATATGCAGCTTTTTCATCCGTTCCAGCTGATCCCGGCGCACCGTCTGCGCATGGATCATCACGGGGCGCAGGTTGGCTGCCCCCGGGTGAGATGCAAGCGCCCGCTCATAACAGGAAATAAACTGCTCCGCCGCCGCATCGCCGTTGCAGTGGGCGAGTAGCTGCACGCCATCCCGCAGAGCGGTTTCGATGAACTGCATCACCTGTGCATCGGAATAGACCGGGTAGCCGCAGTAGCCATCCGGCGCATCTTCATAAGGCTCGCTCATCCAGGCCGTGCGCCCCTGTGGGGAGCCGTCCAAAATGATCTTGTAGCCACCCAACCGGAAGTGATCTCGGTAGCCTTCACAATATTCCGGGTGATCCTGCAGAAGGGTCGGGCTCTGCTTGAGATCCGCAAAGCCCACCACATCCACATGGAGCGGCGTGTCACGCAGCAGGGTAAAGCCCTGCTCCTGTAAGAGGCCATCCTGCACGGTGGTCACGCCATATTTCAGATATTCCCGCTCCGCCTGCTGCAGCAGCGCTTTCTGCTCTTCAAGCCCGGGCGCCGGCACAAGCGCAGCCAAGGCCATGAACGCCTTTTCCTCCAAATAGCCGCTCGGCTCGCGTGAGCCCTCAATGCGGCCGATGTGCCCACCCTCCGGGTCCGGCGTATCGGCGCGGATACCGGCCTTTTCCAATGCACGCTGATTGACCGCGCCCATGTGGCCGGATTTATGGGTGATCATCACCGGGATCTCCGCGCTCACGGTGTTGAGCAGCGCTTTATCCGGGTGCTGATGCTCCGCGAGTTGGTTGTGATCGTAGCCGAACCCGATGAGCCATGCGCCTTGGGGGAGTTTCCTCCGGCTCATAAAGTCCAGCAGGATTTCCTTCACCTGTGCAAAGCTTTTGGCCTGCGATAAGTCCGCCAGCGCCAGCGTACTGGCATAGGCGGTGATATGGCTGTGTGGGTCAAGAAAGGCGGGCATCAACGTCCGCCCCTTTAAGTCAAACGATTCGATTCCGGGGCCGAAGGCCGCCTCAAGCTGCTGCTTGGGGCCAATGGCGCGAATGCGCCCGCCCTCCACCAAAATTGCTGGCGCGTAAAGCTGCGGCTCCATGGTTAAAATATCGCCATTATAATATAAAACGCCCGGCATTCCACCGTCTCCTTTGCAAAAAGAGTTCCTCATGCTGATAGTATGGCCATAAATCCTGCTGCGTTACGCTGTTTTTTCGCCAACGTGCTTCACATAGATCAAATGCGGCATCGCCTTGCCATGGTAGTGCTTGACCAGCTCGCCCTCCACCTGCATGCCCAACCGCTCTGCCACGCGGCGGGAGGGCATGTTTTCCGGCCGGATCTCCGCGATCACCTCGGATGCATTCCTCTTGTAGAAGGCTTCGTCAAGCAACGCCTGCGCACCCTCTGTGGCGTAGCCCATGCCCCAACAATCCCGGCGGAGAAGATAGCCAAGGCCCAGCCGCCGCTCGCCTTCAACCTCCTCCATCAAAAGGCCGAGCATGCCGATCACCCTGCCCGTCTCTGATTCCTGGGCCGCCCAATAGCCGCACTCATCCCTTTGATAGCGCGCCTGGTTCGTTTCAATCCACGCCCGGATCTCCGCGTCCGTAAACGCGTGCTCCCAGGCATACATCACCAATGGATCTTGCAGAATCGGGCGCAGCGCGCCCACATCCTCTATCGTCAATTCCCGCAGCGTCAAGCGGCGGGTTTGCAAAATCTGCTTCATTCGTCTTCCTCCTCCGGAGCGCGGCTGGCGCCCGGCGTCTCGTCAAAAAGCTGTGCGAGCATGCGCGCCGGGTTTTCCAGAAAGCGGCGGGTCAGCAGGTAGTGCTCCGTTTGTTCATACGGCGTTTTTTCCATCCCATCCGGCGTTAACACATAGATTTCCGCACCCGGATAGGCCATCAGAATGGGCGAATGCGTTGCAATGATAAACTGAGAGCGCTGCCCCACCAGTTCATGCATCCGTGCAAGCAATGTCATCTGCCGAGCAGGAGAAAGCGCGGCTTCCGGCTCATCGAGGAGATACAGCCCTTCCCCGCCGAACCGGTTAAGCAACAGGGAGAGAAAACTCTCGCCATGCGATTGATGGTGTAGGGACACGCCCCCGTAGCTGTCAATTACGGGGCGGCCTAAGCCGCCGCCCGCATCCAGCCGATCGATCTCCGTCGCCACATTATAAAAGCTCTCGGCACGCAGGAAAAAGCCGTCACGCGGCCTGCGCCCCTTTGCAACCGACAGGGCATGATAAAGAGGGGAATGCGTTTCATTGGTTGCAAAGTTGAAATTCTTCGTGCCGCCTTCGGCGTTAAAGCCGCAGTGCACGGCAAGGGCTTCCAAAAGCGTGGATTTCCCCGTTCCATTCTCTCCGCAAAAGAAGGTGACGGGGCTGTGCAGCGTAATCTCCTTCAAATGGCGCACCACGGGCAGCGCCCAAACATAGCTTTTCTCCGCTTCGCAATCCTCGTTGAGCAGAATCCGTTTCAAATAAAGCTCATTCATCCCGGCCATCCTCCGAGCGGGCTGCGTTGCCGATTGATGGTTTCTTTCGCCTACCCGCAGGGCGCTCGCAGTAAGGCGGGCTTCCCTCTTCGAGATGATGGGCGCGGCAGGCTTCGCAATCCCCGAAGCGCGCGCATTTTTTCCGCTTGCACGGGCAAAAAGGTTCCTTATTGTTCAAATTAGTCGTTTTCATGATTTGCCTCTGTTTCTGCTGGTTTCGGGCCCGCCATGCGCGCATGCTCCGCGCTCAGCTCTGCAAACAGCCGATCAAACGCCCAGCCACGGTTGGTCGGCGTAACCACTGCCTTGATCGCTCCCCGGCCCAAATCCGCATCACGCAGAGCGCGCAAAACCGCCTGCTGCTTTTGGGCAGCTACGCCGCTGAATACAATCACCTGCCCCGAGTAAGGCGTTTCCTTCCCCGCTACGGGCGGCTCCCCGGCTAAAAAGGAGGCTACCGTTTGCCCCAGCGCCGCTTCGGGAAGGCTGCGGGCCTCAATATGATATTGCGCAAGGGTTTCACGCAGCGCCATTTCCTCCTGCTGTGCCTGCTCAAAATGATAGAGCAAAGCCATTTCCGGCTGCGATGGGATCACACGCGCTTTCATCATCCGCTCCTCCTTGATATATGAAAATTTATAATGTTTCTTCCTCCCAATCAGCTGCACAAACCAGTATGCGGTCTATCCGCTGATCCAAAAGGGTTCCATACTCATTCTACCATCCTTTCCCCTTTGCGTAAAGGCAGGGAGGCTTATGGCTTTGCCTGATTATGCTCCTGAACGATAACATTCAAACGGGCGCTGCATAATGGCAACCATTATGCAGCGCCCGTTCTCCATGTTGTTGTCTACCGCAGTGAAAGCGAGCGCCCCGACTCACGCTTACAGCACAGCAGCAAATGCATTCGAACAGCCAATTTCCAACACGCCAGCAGGAAAAAGGAACATTCTGTAGCAATACACGGTCACCAAGGCCAGGAAAAACGCCGCCAAAATTGTTATTTCCATCTTTCTACTCAATGAAAAAGGCAATAACTCCCGGAATATAAAATAAAGCAGCCCTGGGATCAGCACAAAAACCAACGGGTGATACGCTGCAGCCGCCCGGAAATCCAGCCGCAGCAGCGCGGCACACGCCCGTGTCATACCGCAGCCCGGGCAGGGCACGCCAAACATACGCAGGATCGGGCAGTTGCCTGTCAGCGCCGCCACTGCAGCAACAGCCGCAATTAGCAGCAGCCGAAATGCCACTTTTTTCCATTTTGTGCTGGCCGACAACTGTGATCCTTGCTTTGGCATCTTTATCATCATTCTTTTCTCACACCAAGCCGCAAATTCGTGCGGTTGCGGCATTTGTTTGAATTTTTCATGTTTTTTAGCATAACAAGGTTTTTGAGGCCTGTCAAGCAGGGCTGGATTTGCGTTTCTCCCACCCCTCCAGGTGGAATCAGGGCGCAGGGATTGCATCTGAAACGATTCTTATATTATAATAGGCTAGTATCCGTGTGCAAATCCACAGCCTTACCCTGCGCATGGTTGCCCACAGGGCATTGACTAGCAGTTGAAAAGGAGCAATGATTTTGTCGTTTTTACAGGATGCAGTTGCATTTACAAACCACTACCTTTGGGACTATCTGCTTTTATTTTTGTTATGTGGAACCGGCGTTTATTTTACCTTTCGGCTGAAGTTTATTCAAGTTCGCCGGTTCGGCGAGAGCTTCCGCCGCACCTTTGGCGGAATCCGTCTGCGCGGCGCTAAGGCGGACGGCCAAGGGATGAGCTCCTTCCAATCCCTCGCCACGGCGGTCGCCGCCCAGGTTGGCACAGGCAACCTGGCGGGCGCTGCCACAGCGCTGATTGGCGGCGGCCCGGGGGCCATCTTTTGGATGTGGCTGAGCGCCTTCTTCGGCATGGCGACCATTTTCGCGGAGGCGACGCTTGCGCAAAAGTTCAAAACAACCCGTGACGGCGAAATAACCGGCGGGCCTGCGTACTACATCCGCGCAGCGTTTAAAGGCCGTTTCGGCAAAGTGTTGGCCGGTATTTTTTCAGTGCTGGTGATCTGCGCGCTCGGCTTTATGGGCAATATGGTGCAATCCAATTCCATCGGTGCTGCGTTTCGCAATGCCTTCGGCATTCCCCCTCTCGTGATTGGTGTGTTCGTTGCCGCGGCAGCCGGTTTCGTCTTCCTCGGCGGTGTGCAGCGCATCGCCAGCGTGACGGAAAAGATCGTGCCCGTGATGGCGCTGTTCTATATCATTGGCGCTCTCATCATCCTTGCCGTCAATTTCCGCCGAATCCCCGATGCTTTTGCCCAGATTTTCACCGGCGCTTTTTCTCCACAGGCGCTCGCAGGCGGCGCAATGGGCATCACTGTGCAAAAGGCAATCCGCTTCGGCGTGGCGCGCGGCCTCTTCTCCAATGAAGCGGGCATGGGCTCCACACCGCATGCCCATGCGGTAGCAAAGGTGAAAAGCCCCTGCGATCAGGGCATCGTCGCCATGATGGGCGTGTTTATCGATACGTTTATCATCCTAACTCTGACTGCCCTCGTCGTTCTGGTAACCGGCGTGCTGCCGCGCGGTTATGCGGGGGAATTACAGGGCGTTGACCTGACCCAGGCAGGGTTTGAAACCGTGTTTGGCCGCGGCGGCACGGTATTCATCGCGGTTTGCATGCTTTTCTTCGCGTTCTCCACCATTATCGGCTGGTATTTTTTTGGAGAGGTCAATATCCGTTCCCTCTTCGGGAAAAAGGGCGTAAAGGTCTACGCACTGCTCGTATGTGTCTTTGTTGCCGTCGGCTCCACGCTGAAGGTTGATCTCGTTTGGAGCCTTTCCGATACGTTTAACGGCCTGATGGTGATTCCAAACCTGATTTCCCTGCTCTCCCTGAGCGGCACCGTTTCGCGCTTATACCGGGCCTACGGGAAGCCAAAGCAAATTCAGGAGGCCTCTTGAGATGGAAGTTGTCACGCACACGCTCGCCCCGGTTTACGATCAGAGCTCCCGCGTATTGCTCCTCGGCACGATGCCCTCGCCAAAATCCAGGGAATACGGCTTCTACTATTCCCATCCGCAAAACCGTTTCTGGCGCGTTCTATCGGCCCTTTTTCAGGAACCCTTGCCGCAAGGTAATGCAGCAAAGGAAGCGCTCGTGCGCTCGCATCACATTGCGCTTTGGGATGTGCTCGCCTCCTGCGAGATACAGGGCGCTGATGACGCGAGTATCCGCCGCCCTGTGGCAAACGATCTGCAGCCTGTTCTGGAAGCGGCGCCGATACAGGCCATCTTTACCACCGGCCAAAAAGCAACGCTGCTCTACCACAGGCTTTGTTTCAAACAGACGGGCAGGGAAAGCATCTATCTGCCCTCCCCCAGCGCGGCAAATTGCCGTAACTGCTCGCTTGACGATCTGATCCGGGCGTATGCCGTCCTTTTGAAATATACAAACGATGATGCCTACCTATCATAATTCTAGGCATTCCAAATCGTTTAAAAAGGAAGATATTAAGAGAATAAGGAACAATAAGCTTGTATAAATCATAGAATATAGGAGAATTCCATTGGATTTTGCCGATTTTTCAAAAATCACCGCGCCATTGCTCACCTGGTACCGTCAAAACGCACGCCAGCTCCCCTGGCGCGACGAGCCCACGCCCTACCGCGTGTGGATTTCAGAAATCATGCTGCAGCAAACCCGTGTGGAGGCGGTCAAGCCCTATTTCGAGCGTTTTTTGCAAACGCTGCCGGATGTACGCGCGCTCGCGGAGGCAGAGGAGGCCACCTACCTCAAGCTGTGGGAGGGGCTCGGCTACTACAGCCGTGTGCGCAACCTGCATAAGGCCGCCTGCCTTGTGATGGAACGCTATGGCGGCGAATTGCCCCGCAGCTATGAAGCATTGCTCACCCTGCCCGGAATCGGCCCATACACCGCCGGCGCGGTTGCCTCGATCGCCTATGGAATTCCGGTGCCAGCAGTGGATGGGAACGTTCTGCGCGTTGCCACCCGCCTGACGGCCGATCCCTCCAATGTCAGCGATCCAAAAACCAAAAAGCGGGTAGAGGCGCTCATCCAATCGATCCTGCCGCAGGAGGCTCCCGGCGCGTTCAACCAGGCAATGATGGAGCTCGGCGCCACAGTCTGCCTGCCCAATGGTGCGCCGCAGTGCGAGGCCTGCCCGCTGAGGAGTCTGTGTGAGGCTTACAGGCAGGGGAACCCCTGTGATTTCCCCGTCAAGGCGCCAAAAAAGGCGCGCCGCGTCGAACAGCGCACGGTTTTTCTATTTTTGTGCGACCGGAAGCTTGCCCTGCACCGCAGGCCAAATAACGGGCTTTTAGCGGGGTTATGGGAGCTCCCCAATGAATGCGGCGTTTTTTCCCCACAGAACGTTCAAAAATGCGCGGAGCAATGGGGCTTAAATGCTTTGCGGATCGAAAAGTGCGGCCAGGCCAAGCATATTTTTACACATATCGAATGGCATATGACTGCTTACCGCATCCGCGTGGAGGAAGCGTCGGAAGCCAAAGGCCTCGTATGGGTCACGCAGGAGGAGCTCAGCCGCCAGTTTACCCTCCCCTCCGCGTTCCGTCCGTTTTTGGAGGATGTCGAATTTTTCGGCTGGGGTGTATGAGAAAATGTAATCTCCTTATTTGCAAGGGGCTGCTGCAAAGCATTTTGCAGCAGCCCCTTCAAAAATTTAATTTTGCCTCTTAGCGAGTGTGCCTCGCTGCCACGCCCCCCTTTCTCCGGTTTTCTGCGCCAACCCCTTCGAAAAGCGGAGAAATAAAAAAAATACTGTACAAAAAGCAATTCTTTGTATTATACTATATCATGGTTAAGATTCGGTTAAAAAACAATTATAGTTTCCTGCAGAGCACCCCTCCTGAAAGCTTCAAGCGGACGCACCCGTCCGCCTGTTTCCATATAAAAATAATTCTTTTGTATTGAAAAAGCAAAAAGGAGCACCCATATGACAATTGACCTGTCTACCTTTTTGAGCCAACTCGTCTCTAACCCAGCGTTGCTTATCACCTTTGTCTTAACCCTGGGCGTCATCCTCGTAAACGGCTGGACGGATGCGCCCAACGCAATCGCCACCTGCGTATCCACCCGGGCCATCAAGCCGAGGTCAGCAATCCTGATGGCCGCTGTTTGCAATTTCCTCGGCGTGCTTGTCATGACGAAGATCAACGCCACCGTTGCGCAAACCATCTCCAATATGGTCGATTTCGGCGGCGATGCGCATGAAGCGCTCATTGCGCTGTGCGCCGCTCTTTTTGCCATTGTGATCTGGGCCACGGCTGCGTGGGTGTTCGGCATTCCCACCAGCGAAAGCCACGCGCTCATTGCGGGCGTATCCGGCGCGGCGATCGCCATGCAGGGGGGGCTCAAGGGGATCAACGGAGGCGAATGGATCAAAGTCATTTATGGCCTCATCCTCTCCACTGTGCTCGGTTTTATCGCCGGATTTGTGATTGTGCGAATTTTAGAATCCACCTGTAAAAACATGGACCGCCGCAAAACCAACCGTTTCTTCAAAAAAGCGCAGGTCGCGGGAGGCGCGGCCATGGCCTTTATGCACGGCGCGCAGGACGGCCAGAAATTCATGGGCATCTGTATGCTCGGCATCGCCTTGGCACAAGGGCAGGGGCAGGCGGAAAATTTCGTCATCCCCATGTGGCTGATGGTGGTCTGCTCCCTTGTTATGGCCTTTGGCACTTCAATCGGCGGCTACCGGATCATCAAGGCAGTCGGCATGGATATGGTGAAGCTGGAATCCTACCAGGGCTTTTCCGCGGATCTTGCCGGCGCTCTTTGTCTGCTGCTCTCTTCTCTGACCGGAATTCCCGTCAGCACAACGCACACAAAAACAACCGCCATCATGGGTGTCGGCGCATCCAAGCGCCTTTCCTCCGTCAATTGGGGCGTCGTCAAGGAGATGGTGCTCGCATGGGTGCTGACTTTCCCGGGCTGCGGTTTCATCGGCTATTTGATGGCAAAGCTGTTTATGATGATTTTTTAAAAACGTATGGAATATAGATAATAGAAAGGATTTAACCGGTTATGGCCAAAAAAAGAGATTATAATTATTTTGACGCATTTGTCCGTATGTCCGATTATGCCTGTCAGGGGGCTGAGATGCTCCATGAGGCTCTGCGCACCTTCGATCCTTATACCCTGCCAAAAAAGCTCGATGAAATCCACAAGATCGAGCATGAGGCTGATATCTGCAAGCATGAGATGATGAATAAGCTGACGGTAGAATTCATCGCCCCCATTGAGCGGGAAGATATCATCGATTTGGCACAGGAAATCGACGACGTAACAGACGCTGTGGAAGATGTTTTGATCCGCATATATATGTATAACATCAAATCTATCCGCGCGGAGGCGCTGGAATTCACACAGGTGATCGTCAACTGCTGCAAAACGCTGAAGGCCGCATTGCAGGAGCTGCACAATTTCAAAAAATCCGATACGATCCATAGCAAGATTATCGAGGTAAACCACGCGGAAGAGGTGGGCGACAAGCTGTATCTGGATGCGGTACACAGCCTCTATCTGGAGGAAAAAGATCCAATTCTCGTCATGGCCTGGACAGAAACGCTCGACCGGCTGGAAAAATGCTGCGACAACTGCGAAGACGTCGCCAACGTGATTGAAAGCGTCATCATGAAAAACACCTGATCTCGCCCAAAGAAAGGACTTCTTTCCAATGAAAACAGAGCGTGAAAAAATGCTCGCCGGTGAGCTTTATAACGCCGGGGATGCGAAGCTTTGCGCCGCAAGAGCCCGCGCGCGCCAGCTCTGCCGCGCCTTCAACGCAACGCCGGAGGAGGAGGGAGAAACACGCGATGCGCTTCTCCGGGAGCTGCTGGGCTCCGCCGGGCAGGATATCTATATGGAATCCGATTTCAAATGCGACTACGGCTGCAATATCCATGTAGGCGACAATTTCTATGCCAACTTTGACGTTGTCATCCTCGACTGCTGCGAGGTGCGGATTGGGAGGAACTGCATGCTCGCCCCACGTGTATGCATCTACACGGCCACCCATCCGCTTGACCCCTATGAGCGCAATGAAATCGGCCTGGAATATGGGAAGCCCGTCACCATTGGCGATAATGTTTGGATCGGCGGCAGCGCGGTCATCAATCCCGGCGTGACCATTGGGGATAACGCCGTAATCGCCTCCGGCTCTGTCGTGACAAAATCCGTGCCCGCCAATACGGTTGTGGGCGGGAATCCGGCTCGTGTTCTGCGTGTGCTGGAGCAAAAAATTTAAGGTTGTAAAAAGGCGCTGTTTGTGCAACAAGGGAGGTTCCCCTTTGGGCTTCAAATAGCGTCCTTTCTTTTATTTGAGACATTAGATGAGGGGAGTCGAGGGCAATGATTCAGTTTCGTGAAGCCGTGCAGGCGGATTTGAAAGGCCTGCTTGCGCTCTATACCCAGCTCAACGATAACACCATGCCGGAGATCGACGGGCGGGTAACCGGCACATGGGAACGCATGCTCCGGCAGGAGCAGCTCCATACGCTCGTCGCAGAGGAGGACGGCGTACTCCTCTCCACTGTGACACTCATCATCACAGAGAGCCTTACGCACGGGCAGCGCCCCTTTGCGCTTGTGGAATATGTGGTAACAGACCAAAATCACCGCGGCCAGGGCCTGGCATTTTCCCTGCTGGCGTTCGCCAAGCAGATTGCCCGGGAAGCAGGGTGCTATAAGATCATGCTTGTCACCGGCCACAGCGAGCCCGGCGTACATCGCCTCTATCAGAAGGCGGGCTACCGTTCCGAGGGAAAAACGGCGTATTCCCAATATCTTGAGTGATGAAATGAGGGTGGAGGGAATTTATCATGAAAAGAAAGTCAAAAATCATCCTGGCCATTGTTTTAACATCCGTAATCCTCCTATCGTCTGTTGGACTCCTTATTTTTCATCTCCTGACCAATCCAAAGGTGGAGGCAAAGCCCACGCTCAGCAGCAGCCAATCCGCCGCGATCAGCACAGAAGAACTGCCCTTTTATATCGCACACCGCGGTTTTTCCTCTGTGGCGCCTGAAAATTCGGTTCCTGCCCTCACAGCGGCGGGCGAAGCCGGTTTTTGGGGAGCGGAATTTGATATTCAGCGCACGAAGGATGGCGTATGGGTGCTCTCACATGATACGAATATCAAGCGCATGACCGATGGCTACGGCAACATCCACAATATGACCTATGAGAAGCTGCAATCCTATTCCTACGATAACGGCGCAAAGATCGGCAACTACCCTGGATTAAAGCTCGCCACGTTTTCCCAGGCGCTCGATGAATGCGCCAAATATCAGATGACCCCCTGTGTAGAGATCAAAAAAGAAAACGGCATGGAGGGCATCGAAGATGTGGTGGCAACCCTTCGCGAAAAAGGGCTCGCGGAGAAATGTGTTCTCCTCTCCTTCCGCTATGAACAGCTTGAGAAAGTGCATGCACTCGCGCCGGAAATTCATCTGTGGTATCTTTCCGAAAAGATCACAGATGAGGCGCTGGAGCAGTGCAAGGCAATCGGGGCGGGGCTGGATTTTAAGCTCAACCATAGGTACAACACTGACGAGCGGCTGAAGGCGCTTCAGGAGAGCGGCGTTGAGGCGGGCGCATGGACAATTAATACCATAGAAGCGCATGACCGTGTTTATAGCGCCGGCATCCGCTATATTACCACCGATACGATTGCCCCCGCCTGATAAAACTGTGTGGACTATGTTACTACACTATATACTGTGTTCGCCCCTATGGAACGTGGATTACATACGCTAAAATTGATTTCGTATGCCTGATTGGGGTCGATGGCGCATCTTACAAAAAAATGGTATACTAAAGGGGCGGGAAATCCGCTCCTTTTGACTTCATGCGGACAGGGAGGCAAACACATTGCAGGCTTTCGGCATTCGCGAGGGCGAATTGAAGCCCTTGAAAAACAATAGCTGGGATCAAGAGACGCCCGGTCTCCTTCTCATCTGCAATAATATGGAGCTTCTTCAGCTACAGGGCAGCTTCGGCTTTGACGACGGGACGGTCGAGGAGTGTATGACAATTGACGACTATGCCCGCTTTGAGAGCTTTGAAACCTACGATTTTATTACGGTCAACTACTTCTTCTATGAAGGCGAAAAGCTAATCTTTGAAGAAATCGATCTCTATATCGGCGCGGATTATCTGGTGCTGATCCTCAACAATGAACAACTGCGCTCCGAGCTGCTCGCACGGCTACAAAAAAGGACGCAGGGCCCGCGCAGAGCTACGCACAATTATCTCTATTATCTTGTTTTCGATTTTATCTTGGATCAAATGTTTCAAACGCTGGAAAATCTCGAGGATCAGCTGGAAGATCTCGAAATGGATATCCTCGTCTATGCAGCGAAAGAAAAGTTTAATCGGATCATTGAGTTAAAAGCGCAGGTCAATCTCCTGAAAAAATATGTTCGGCCTCTGATTTATCTGGGCGACGCCTTTCATATGAACGAAAATAAATTCATCCGCCGTGAAAATGAAAAATATTTTTCTGGCATTGGCACCCGCTTCAAAAAGCTTTATGATTTTGTTGCGAGCCTTGGCGAACTGGTATCCCAAATTCAAAATTCCTATGACAGCGCCGTTTCCATGCGGGAGAGTGAAACAAGCGAAAGGCTGACCCTGCTCGCCGGGATGGTCGCGCCGCTGACCGTGATCACCGGCATCTATGGCATGAACTTCGCCTTCATGCCGGAGCTGCATTGGAAATGGTCTTATCCAGTTGTGCTGGCTGCGATGGTGGTGATCGAAATTATTTTTTATATCCGGCTGCGTAAAAGGAAAGGCAGATCATAATCAGGTTGCAGGATTGACGCAGGGTGCGCTGAAAAAATTTCAGCGCACCCTGCGTTTAGCATATAGCACATCTTTTGCACATTTATCAGTTCACCAATCGATCACCGAAACAACGCCTGTAGAACTAATTGCTCTGCAACAATCCACATAAACCTCAATAAAAGCGTATCCTCCGCGCATTGCAATCGAACGAGCCTTTTCAAGCTCTCCCGGCAGTGTTTGACCACTTTTATAATGTTCAATAATCTCCCCTGCCATGTCAAGCGTGTGTACCTCATAGGGCTTACCTAAATAGCATATAGAAACAAAACCAAGAAGGACGCCGCTGATTTCTATCTCTGGAAACTCGCCACGGATCGCATCAATAATCTCAATAACCCTGTTTTGGTTGTGGGTATGGCCGCCTACATCAAGTGTTTGTAGAGCATCCATATATTGTTTTGACCGAGGCTTGCGCAAAAGCCTATCTAATTTTATCTTATCCATTTGTCGAGTCTGCTGTTCTCGATTCTGCTGATACACGGCACTCATTATATTGCTTGATTGACTCTGTGCTTGAGGCTGCTTTAACATTGGTTTCGGCATTTTTATATTCTCCTAAAGTTATTATCCAATTGTTACTATTAAATCTATTCCATTACAAATTGGGCCCCGCCGACCGCTGATCTGAATGATAAAATCGTGTGAAAGCTCCAAACATCTTCCATATCTGCGTAGCATCCCATCACACTAACACTTTACGTGTCCTAGGGCTAGTTTTCTTTTGAGAGAGCTCTTCTCCCCCAATAGGCTTTCCAGAAGCAGGAACTGCACGCTCTTTTCCCCAATCACGAATTGCTTCAATTTTTTCAGGGCTTGTTTGCGAAAGAGGAACCACATTATTAAATGCCGTAATCATATTCTCTTCATTAACTTCAAAATTATTATTTGCTATTGAACGATATGCTAAATCTCTAATCGTTGATTCAAGGTCGGCGCCTGTGAAACCATCTGTTAGTTGCACAATCTTATCTGCAAAGGGACCAGTAAAGTTAATTTTTAAATACTTCTGCATATATAGTGAAAGGATATCTCTTCGTTCATCTGCCGTAGGCAAATCGACAAAGAATAACTCATCAAAACGGCCTCTACGCAAAAGTTCAGACGGCAACATAGCCACATCATTTGCTGTGGCTACCACAAAAACTTGTTTTTTACACTCTTGAAGCCAAAACAAAAATTGCCCAACCATCCGAGTAGAAACGCCGCCATCGTTTGAGCCTCCTGCACCTGATAATCCTTTCTCAATCTCGTCAATCCACAGAATACAGGGAGATACGTTTTCTGCTGTGGTTAATGCATCCTTAAGTTGTTGCTCAGACTGGCCAACATAACTGCCTTGAACTGTCGCAAAGTCTAAACGATATAGCGGTAGTTTCCAATTAACAGATATAGACTTTGCAGATAGCGATTTGCCACATCCCGGAACACCTACCAATAAAATACCTCTTGGTGGCTGTAAGCCTTTTGCACGTAATTCATCTCTTTTTTCAGGTGTCAGCAGCTCTTTTTTTTCATCCAACCATTTTCTTAGCCCCGTTAATCCACCAACATCCTTGACACTTTCATCAACATCGATTTTTTCCAGCCCAGATATATCAGAAAACAGCCTGTCTTTCGCATAGCGTATTTCATCCATATCAGATTTTTTGATACTCTTGTTTGCTATCAAAGCGGCAATTACATTTTCGGCTTCAATACGAGTAACGCCGGCCAAAGTTGAGGCTGCCTCCCTAATATCCGTATTGTCCCACTCAATAGGGATCTCGGTACGGTAATCATCTATGTATTCTTTAATAATAGCATACATTTCGTCTTCATTAGGAAGATCAATTTTGATAACCATACCTAATCTTTGCAACTGATTCCATATTGCATGATTGGTGAGGGCAATGACAACTCCACCAGATTCATTGGCCAAAGTGACTAAGTCAAGAATTTGTTTGGAATCACTATTATCACCACTCAGATCAGGCACCTCGGTCAATATAAGCGTCATATACTGCTTTCGCTTCATTTGTTCGCTCATAAAATCGATCGCACCATATACCGATTTATCGTCATTGATAACCTTTTCGGTCGTTAAATCGTAAAGCCCCTTCGATAGCGTATGCACATAAAAAGGTAATGCGAGTTCCTCAGCGATCTCTTTTAGAATATCCAAGGTTCTTGCTCTTTCAATTGTGTTTACAGCTATGAAGGGAATACGAGCGATAGAGTATCTTTTTAAAAGTTCCTTACTCTTTGCCACATCACTCATAATATTAAGCGTTCCTTTCAAAATGCATTTACTTTATTATTTCTTACTATACTGGCAAGCTTTCCGCTTCTATCCTTTTGGGCTGACTCCTCAAGGGAACGCTGCATACAATCCGCTTGATCAAGCACTAATTGATAATAGTGCCGACGCTCTTTCTCTGGAATAGCAGAGATATCCATCACTTTTGATAAAAAACACATTTCCTTGCGAAGGGCAAGGAGAGCCTGTACAATGGCTCTCTCCTGCCCATACGCACGATCCATTTCTTTTTGGAATTTGTCGGAAGCACAATTCATTCGATTATTCACTACATCTATGAGCTTTTTTGCAAAACGCTCAGCTACACCGGATTGCCATTCAATTGTCCCCTGCTGCATTGCTACTAATACGGACGCATCATTCGTTTTAGCTTTTAACATGTCGAATAGAACAACCCACTCTGCGTATGTATGTGGAGGGGTAATCGCCATAGCTATCATTACATTAATGCCTCCTAACCAGTACCTGAGGCGGCTCAATGCTCCATTCGGGTAGCCCCTGAGCGAACACCGTGCTTGGTTCTACATATTTCACAGCTTTTGTTCCGATGGGGGACTCCTTTGCAGGCTCGAAGGATAGAGTATTTTCCGTATAATCTTGAGGAGCAGCTAATTCTACACCACAAGAAGCGCAGAACTTGCTATCTGCCTTGTTGTTTGTTCCACATTTAGGGCACGGCATCGCCTCGCCAGTGGCAATTGCATTGATAAAATTTGCTTTGCTTTTTGCATCCATCTTCTTTTTCTCCTTTTATTTAGAAACATGAATTCTGCGGTTTGTGTCAGACAGTTTTCTTACATACTGTTCAGGGCTAATTTGTTCAAAAAAATCGATAACCTTTTGGCTTTCTCCATCTTTTACAGTAAATTCAGCTCTAAAATCAACGACCTCTGCCAATGTGGCTCTGATAATCTGAGTGCCGTTGGTCCGTTTTTGTTCAAATTGATTTTCAATATTTTGACGAGATGATTTAATCTTTTTTTTCTTCGAAAAATGATTGATAATCATGCCAATACCGGCGATAATAGCGATAATACCGAGAAACGGATTTCCTACAAAAAGCATAATCAAACCAATTAAAGCAATCGCGGCTCCTCCATACAGACAGAACTTTCCAAATCCAGACAATACGCATTGGGCAAGGGCGTTTGCCTGCTCCTTATCAACTAATGTATTAAATCGATCAATCAGTTCCGTTTCATTTTGCCCATCCGTGGTCTTGTCATTGAATGTATCGACATTTATTTCGATTTCATTTGGAATTTTCATGCGATTTTGAGCTGTTACGTCATTATAAGCGTTCGTGATCCAATCCTTGGAGAGCGCAATTGCAAATTTTTGAGTGGATGCACTTGCGTGAGAGCTTTCCGGTTTCATCGCTGCATCGGTCAAAAGCTGCGTAAAATCTTTGTGGGTATCAAAAGCAGTCTGTTCTATCACCATATTTTGACGAGCGCGCTGTTCGTCCCCTTCAAAGTCAATAACAAACTGCTCAAATTTTTCTTCCCTGCGAAGGGGGAGTTCTTCGTCATCGAAATCAGTTACAAGGCTATTCAGAATCTCATCAAGATGAACTTTTAAAGAATCAGTAGAAACCTCTTGCTCAAAAATCACTGTAAAATAACTAAGAATTTCTGCGTGAAGCATTGCTCCTTCCATAATATCCTGTAATACGGGCCAAGTTTTACTATATTTATGTAAATATGCATAGTCACTCGCTTCAAGAGGCTTTCTCTTTAAATTAATTGCATCAGACCATTGTTGCGTTTGTTGCTCAACAAAACCGGGCTTGTCTGCAAGATGATCCATCCATTCACTCATCTGCTTAGAAATTACGCCCTCGGAGTCTGCCCCAAGTAGACCGCTCGCAAAAGCATCTAAAATGATGATCGTCTTTCTATCCAGATTTTCCTCATCTTGATTTGCAAGATAACGCTGAGTCCACTTCAGGGAAGCAGATTTGCGATCTGCTCTTCTGCAAATTAAGGCAAAGAAAAGAGATGTCTTTTCGTCATTTCTTTTAATGCCTTCCCTTAATGCTTTCTCTGCAAGCTCGGGCTGATCGTTAATCCACGCGGCTAGAGCAACAAGACAAGGTGCAAGCCAATAGTTTGGAGTCGAGATCATCAATTCTTCTGTTGCATTGCTAATGGTATCTTTTTTCACGAGGCCGAGATCGTCCGCTTGAAGAATGCCTGTAGTTGTTCTGCGAACAATATCATAGTGTCCATACTTTTTTTCCAACTCCTGTCTGATTTGAACTAGTTTCGTGTGTGCTTGTCCCAATCGATTCGCTTTCACCTGAAGCTGGATGAAATCATGGAAATCTTTTGCGAGAGCGCCGATTTCATCGTAAACAATTTTCACATTATCATTTACGGTGTCGACACTTGAATCAATTACCTCCAGATCTCTGTGGATCGAGTTTAGATTTTTCTCAATATAATTGAGATTGGCCGCACTGATCGCATACTGCTCTGCCATAGCTGTTACCTCCATTGTTTGTGAATGTGTTTATAATGCTCAGCGAAACTTGTCTATCGCCGCTCATTCAATCACTTTTTAAGCCGATATATTGCCATACGCCGTTCTCGCTAAAAATCAGTTTACATATCAAGTTTCTTCATCAGCTCATGGTTAAAAAATAAATGACCTCTAAAGTTGTGCCTGATTACTTTTGTCATTTTTGCGATACACGTTTAAATTAGCCCTGTTTTGATGCACGGCCAATAATTTTTGTCAAAAAATAAAATATTCTCTTAGCCATGACTTGGCAAAGTCCTATTTCAAAAATATTTAGCGATATAATTATACATAATATTGTCAGTTTTAGTCAATAAGATAAAAATAATTTTTGGTAAATATTTTATAATATTGATGAAAAAGGTGATAATAATAATATTTTTTACTTTTATACCCTTATTTGAGTTCTTCCCCCCTCCATCATTTTTTTGTTGATAAATTTAAATGTATAATAATTTTAAAAATCAAAAATATTGGTATAAAGAAAGGCGAAAGCAAAATATCGCTTCCGGAATTAACTTCCTCACAATCTTATCTTCAATAGCTTAGCAGGAAAGAGCTGGAGAATATTTGTATTCTGTAGTTCCAGATAGGTATTTCAATCACTTAATAATGACACTTCTTAAGATCATGAAGCCACGCAGAGCCCCCTCATGTAGCAATAAACTACATCAAAAAAGGGGGGGATTGGCACCTAAAAACAGATCATAGATTAACAGTTAGAAAGCATCCATACCCACAGAGTAAAAAAATGCCGAGAGCCTTGCTAAAGCAAGGCTCTCGGCATTTTTCTTGGCACCCCCAGTAGGAATCGAACCTACAACTAGCCCTTAGGAGGGGCTTGTTATATCCATTTAACTATGGAGGCAGATATAATTGACCTTAAAATGATATCAAAAAAACGGTCAATTGTCAATGCGGAGGAGAGAATTCGCGAAAACCAAGACACCTTTCTTTTAAACGGCAGGCGCCCTCTTCCTACTTTTCCCCTAGGTCTTGATATCATTCTGGTTCACATTTGTATAAGACTTCGTTAAAATATCTATGCCTATTTGTGATTGAAAAAAGAAAGCTGGTTCCATTACAATTGGAACCAGCCTTCAGATTCGCTAAAACTTATGCGGAATAATTAACGGAGCCATGCCCAACAATTGTAGCCTCGTCAATTCCGATGCCGAAATACGTTGCGTTCGCATTAACGGATTCTGTGAAGGCATAAGTAACCTTAGAAATTTTGCCAGTAGACTTGTTAACGGTTGCAGTAATTTTGCCCTTCGACAGCGTAACAGAACCGCCCTGAATCTTCGCGCTACCCGGTAGTTTAAATGCCTTAAGCATGCTCGCAACAACTGTACCAGCTTCTTCTTTATCAATGAAGTAGCTATAACTACCATTGCCGTGCTTTGCGCTATTGATATCAAGCTTTGCCGTCTTCAGATCAATTGTGAAGATGTAGTTTCCACCGCTTTCCTTGCAGGTTGCATTGCTGACATCTGAAGCGTTTACATTATAAAGTTTTTTATCAGCAATCTGGGTAGCCGTCCCCTTATTGCTGAATGCATCCTTAACGCCCTGCTCTTTCCCGAGATCCAGGTTGATTTCGATACCCATGATGGGCTTCTCCCTGTAAACACGACCGGAATCCAACGTACGCTTCATAGAAGCGGACTTCATCGTTACGATCCCAGCATTATAAGCCTTAACAATTTCATTCACGCCCTGAGGAGCTTTCGCAGCAGGTGCATCCGGCTTCTGGGTTTCGCCAGGCTTCTGGGTCTCACCGGGCTTCTCAGTCTCGCCGGGCTTCTCAGTCTCGCCAGGTGTCTGCGTGTCGCTTTCTCCAGCGCTCGGGTCTTCATTCGTCGCGTTCGGGTCGGTGTTCTCCGCGGGCGGAACCGTGTCGTCATTATCGACGCTCTCGTTCGCCGCCGGATTGTTGGAGGGATCCGTGGAGCTTTCGTCTCCGGTGTTGCCGCCGCAGGCAGCAAGGGAGAAGACGAGCGCCAGCGCCATCATGAGCGCCAAGAGCTTGGTCAGGTTCTTTTTCATTCGTAGTAGTACCCCTTTCTTAAAATAAAGCATTTTGGAGTGAGGGCGTGTTTCCACAAAGTATATGTACACACGCTCCCCATTGCCGCACCGGGTGGTGCTCTCTACGAACACTAATTTACAGCAAACGGAATAAAAAGTCAATGGAAAATGATACTTTTTTGAATAAGCGTTCATTCATTTTTAAAAAACAGGGAGGAGCCATTTTGGCTCCTCCCCTAAATAATATTACTTATAGTTAACCGGGCATTGTAATTCTTTGCTTCACAACACCGGAAGCTCCCTTCAGTGTAGCCGACAAGCCAATCGATACTTTGACGTTATCAATTTTAATATGAACATCATAGCCCCAGCTTCCGTTCACGATTTTGCCGGTATTATTATCAATTTTAACATTCACGAAGGGTTTCTTATAAGTAAGCGTCAATGTTTTGCCGCTACCCTGATAATCAACGGTAACACCGCTCAACTGGCTCAAGGCATTGTCAATATCACCCAAAACGCCAATCGCGTGGCCAACCGGTCCCTTGTCCCACTGGCTCTTCGGCTGATCCGTCTGCTCTTTTGGAGTCATTTTGATTGTCGTATATTTACCGTCAGATCTCGCGGACGCGCTTACAAGATCAGAAGCCACCAGCTTGCTATAACCGCCGGGAACGCCTTCGCTCGTATTCGAATTGTTCTTCAAGGCAGATTTCGCAATGGGCTCAAACAAATTGATCAGACCTCCGACAAAACCAGAACCACCGTTTAAGCTGTCAAGTGTCAACGCCTGTGCCTTCTTATTTTTTGCACTCTTATCCGCCGCAGCTTTATAGAACTTAATAATCTCCGCTTTGTCGCTGGAGTTCAAGCCCTTATCGTTGTTCGCGGGCTTCGTTTCAGGCTTGCCTTCGGGCGTGGTGACCTTACCGCCGTCCGGCGTCGTCACTTCCTCATTCGGGGTCGTGCCGCTTTCATCGGTGGACGCATCGTTGCTGACATTCTCGCTCGAACTTTCTGCGCTCGGGTCGGCTGCATCCAGCGTGCCCTCATTGTCACTATTCGCTACTGCAGGATTGTTGGAGGGATCTGTGGAGCTTTCATCTCCAGTCTTGTCGCCGCAGGCGGCAAGGGAGAAAACGAGCGCCAGCGCCATCATAAGCGCCAAAAGCTTGGTCAGGTTCTTCTTCATTTGGTAAATTACCCCTTTCTGAAATACGGCGCTTTCTATAAAAAGCCGATCGCGCCTGATTTGCACACTGCATAGAAAATATGTAGCAATGCAGACCTTAAGTATTTATAATTTACAACATGTTCATAAAAAAGTCAATAGAATGTTCCTTCTGTAATTTTATATTTTTATATAGTATTTTTTTCATTTTAAATTTGATTTTCCTAAAATGGTATCCATGTATATTTCTCTTAGGCAACTGCCACAAGCCTGTTTCTCCTGCTATTTGCTGGCGCTGGAATCCTTTTTAGCATTGGGCGCAAACAGAGCGGTGCCTGTATGGCCTCCTTCACACGAAAAATTCTTTTTCGGTCTTTTTCTTTCTTTTCGTTCGCCTGGTTATATGGTATAATAGCATCAAACAAATTGTTTGATGCATTGGAAAAATGCCTGTCGGCGCGAAACGCTTCCTGCCGCACGGCGGCAACGCCATTTTTGGCGATGATATATCCAAAAACGAAGGAAAATATTCTTCTATGAGCATCGCAAAGGGGATCGATATAACATGATAAAAATGATATCCTGGAATGTAAACGGCATTCGGGCATGTGTATCCAAAGGTTTTCTCGACAGCATGCAGGCGCTGGATGCGGACATCATCTGCCTGCAGGAAACGAAAGTCCAGGCAGGGCAAATTGAGCTGAATGATCCACCGCTCGTGGATTACCATCAATATTGGAACTATGCGCAGCGCAAGGGCTACTCCGGCACGGCGATCTTCACCAAAGAGGAGCCGCGCTCCGTGCAGCTCGGGCTCGGCATCCCGGAACACGACACAGAGGGCCGCGTGATCACGCTGGAATTCAGCGCGTTTTATCTCGTCACTGTTTACACGCCGAACGCGCAGGAGGAGCTGGCCCGCATCGATTACCGCATGGAATGGGAGAATGCGTTCCGCGCCCACCTCCAGAAGCTTGATGCGCAAAAGCCCGTCGTCTTCTGCGGCGACCTGAATGTGGCGCATCAGGAGATTGATCTAAAAAATCCGAAGCCCAACCGAGGGAAGGCCGGCTTTTCCGATGAAGAGCGGGGCAAGTTCAGCGAGCTGCTGGCTGTCGGCTTTACTGATACGTTTCGCTATTTATACCCAGATGTAACCGGGGCATATTCCTGGTGGTCTTACCGCTTCCATGCCAGAGAGAAAAACGCCGGATGGCGCATTGATTATTTTTGCGTTTCCAACCGTATCGCCGATCGGATCAAGGAGGCAAACATCCACACGGAAATCTATGGTTCCGACCATTGCCCGGTGGAATTATGCCTTGATGTATAGATTTCATCCTGAAAGGAGTGCTTCCATTATGAAAATTGGATCTGTTGCACAAGCCGTTGTTCTGGTCACCAAGGCAACCACTGCCGCCGCCATGCGCAGCGGCTCCCTGCCCGTATTTGCGACACCTGCGATGACCGCCCTCATGGAAGAGGCCGCCTGCGCATGTGTCGCCCCATTCCTGCAGGAGGGAGAAACCACCGTAGGCACGAGCCTTCATATCAGCCATACATCAGCAACGCCTGTCGGCATGAATGTGTATGCCGAAGCGCGCCTGACTGCTGTGGAGGGGCGAAAACTTTCCTTCCAGGTGCGCGCCTGGGATGATGCGGGGGAAATCGGCGCGGGCACCCATGAGCGTTTCATTGTAAAGGCAGAAAAATTTGTTGCGAAAGCGCAGGCAAAAGGAGACACAACAGATTGAGTAAGCCGCTTTTTGACGCAGTTCTTTTCGACTTTGACGGCACGGTGGTGGATTCCTCCGAGGGGATCTACAACAGCGTGCTGTATGCGCTGGAGGCTTTTGGCTACCCGCGGCCTGATGAACAAGCCCTGCGCTATTTCATTGGGCCTCCGCTCCAACACAGCTTTATGCACCTTTTGGATGTGGATGAGGCCCGCGCGCAAGCGCTGGTTGAAAAATACCGGGAGCGCTACCGCTCGCAGGGGGTGCGCGAGGTGCGGCTCTATGATGGAGTCCGCCCGTTGCTCGTCCAATTGAAGGGCAGCGGCATCCAGCTTGGCGTGGCCTCCTCCAAGCCTGTGCCCTTCATTCGGGAAATTCTTTCCCTGCTGGAGATCGGCTCCTGTTTCGACTATGTATCCGGCATTGATTTTACCCAGAATGACCCGGATAAAGAGGCGCTGATCCGCAAGGCGATCGAGGGGCTCAAGCTCCCTGCCGGCAGCCGCGTTTTGATGGTAGGCGACCGGCATTTTGATATTGACGGAGCGCATCGCGCCGGGCTCCCCTGCGCGGCGGTTCTGTATGGCTTCGGCAGCCGTGAAGAATTTGAGCGGGCAGGGGCGGATTTTATCGTTGACAGCCCCAGCGTGCTTTCCGCCATCCTCCTCGGGCCACAGGGCTGAACCATATTGAAGCGGAAAGAAAGGAACGGTTTATGATGCAGATTCTGCCGAACATCCGCCGCCTGGTGGCAGGCATCCTTTCCCTTGTGCAATTTTTTGCCTTGCTGTTTTCCGGTGCGTATGCGTCCGGCAGCGATGCATTTGCCAAGGGCTGGTCAAACGACAACAACGGCTACCCCAACAGCGGCCCCGAGGTGGAGCGGTTAACAAACGTGGTGCCGTCATCGCGCCAGCTTGCCTACGCGGAGCTGGAATACTACACCTTCATCCACTACGGTATGAATACCTTCACCAACAGCGAATGGGGCACCGGCAAAGAATCGCCCAGCCAGTTTCACCCGAAAAAGGTCGATACGGATCAGTGGGTGCAGGCCGTCAAGGCCTCCGGCAGCAAGGGGATCATCTTTACTGCCAAGCATCATGATGGCTTCTGCATGTTCCCGAGCGACTACACCACCCATGATATTGCCTCAAGCCCCTATCAGGATGGGCAAGGGGATATCGTGCGGGAGGTTGCGGAAAGCTGCCGTAAATATGATATGAAATTCGGCGTTTACCTCTCCCCCTGGGATATGCACGAGCCGACCTACGGCACAGAGGCGTATAACGATTATTTCGTCAACCAGCTCACAGAGCTCTGCACCCGCTATGGCGAGCTGTTCGCCATCTGGCTGGATGGCGCAAAGGGCGCCGACGCGCCCGATTTCACCTATGATTTTAACCGCTATTATGAAGTGATCCGCACCTATCAGCCGAATGCGGTGATCGCGGTCAGCGGCCCGGACGTGCGCTGGATCGGCAACGAGGCGGGCAATGCCCGTGTGAGCGAGTGGAGCGTCATCCCCGCCGATAACGAGGCGCGTGATCCGTCCATTGGCACGCTTCCCGGTCTCAGCTACGATGCGCCGGATAAGGGCAGCCGCGATATCATCGCGCCGTATAAAAATCTCAAATGGTATCCGGCGGAGGCTGATGTGCCGATTCGTCCCGGCTGGTTCTGGCACAGCAATGAAAACCTAAAAGTCAAAAGCGTCTCCACGCTGATGGATATCTATTACAAAACCGTTGGCGGCAACGCCTCCCTCCTGCTCAATGTTTCGCCCAATCAAAACGGCGTGATCCCGCTGATCGACACGCTCACGCTGAAAGCCTTTGGCGACCGGATTCAGAGGGAATTCTCCTCCTCCGCCGTGCAAAGCTTTTCCATTGGGAACAACGAGGGTATGCAGGCAACAAAAGCGTTAAACGCGATACTGACGGAAGACACCGCGAGCTATTCCTTCGGGAACGAGGAATATATCCTCGACTGCCAACTGGAGGAAGCGCAGCAGGTCAGCAGCGTTGTGCTGCGGGAGGATCTGCGCTTCAGCGAGCGAGTAGAGGATTTTGACGTGTATATCAACACCTCCAAAGGCTTTATCCATGCCGGGGAGGGCACGGTGATCGGCAACCGCAAAATCATCCGCCTCTCGATGGCGCTGCCTAAAACCGATTGTGTGCGCATCGTGATCCGCCAATCCCGCGGCAATCCGGTGCTGCGCAGCGCAGAGGTTTTCGTCCACTGACCGCCGTTCCCTCTTTTTGATTCTATCGAAACGATTCAAATGTGAGGAGGCTGTTGCAAAAACGGACTTTTTAAAGGAACTGCCGTAAAATGCTTTGCATTTTACGGCAGTTCCTTTTTTAAGCTCCATTTGGGTTGCACTGCTATACTTTCCACGTAAAAGGGGGCTCTTCTTCCCTATCAACCAGCAAGTGAATGCAACAGGAGGATTTTTATCATGAAAAAATATTTGGCTGTCCTGATGGCGGCGCTCCTTGTGATCCTCGCCGGCTGCGGCTCCGGAAACGGCACATCCGGTCAGACGACAAATACCTCGTCCGCCATTGATGCCGTTTCGGCAGACGAGGTAGACACTACGGTCAGCAAATCCGATCAGGATGCAACGTTCAACGAAAGCATCGCAACCAAAATCACGCTCGCGGGAGCCTCCGCCTCCATCTCAGGGAGCGGTGCCTCCCAAAAAGACGGCGTTATCACCATCCAGCAGGAGGGCACCTATGTGGTCAGCGGCACACTGGAGGATGGTCAATTGATCGTTGACGCGGCTGATACCGAAAAAGTGCAGGTCGTGCTCAAGGGCGCTTCCATTCATTGCTCCAACCACGCCGCATTGTTCATCAAGCAGGCAGACAAGGTGTTTCTCACGCTGGCGGAGGGCACGGAAAACACGCTCAGCAGCGGCGGTTCCTACACCCTTGGTGATGACGACAGCAACGTGGACAGCACTATTTTCAGCCGGGCTGACCTGACGATGAACGGCAGCGGCAGTCTGGCCGTCAACGCGGCATACAAACACGCCGTTGTCTCGAAAGACGACCTTGTTGTCACCGGCGGCCAGTATACCGTCAAGGCAGAAAACGGCGGCGGCCTTTACGGCAAAGACTGCGTCAAAATCACCGGCGGCACATTTACGATTCAGACGGGCACGGATGGCATTCAAGCGAGCAACGCGGAAAAGGAAGACAAAGGCTATGTCTACATTTCCGGCGGCACGTTTCACGTCACCGCTGGCACAGATGGCATCCAGGCGGAAACCGTGCTGCGCATTGACGACGGCACCTTCCAGATCACGAGCGGCGGCGGCAGTGCAAACGCCAGCACCGACAAAAACGGAACCGACGCGCCCGGCTGGGGTATGTGGGGGCCTGGCGGAGGGAAGGATACCACGCAAACTACAGAAACCGCCGATACCTCCGACAGCGCAAAGGGGATGAAGGCGGGCGCTTCCCTCTCGCTGCGCGGCGGCACGTTCACCATCGACTCCTCTGATGATTCCATCCACTGCAACGGCACGGTTACCATTTCCGGCGGCACATTTTCCCTGAAGTCCGGCGACGACGGCGTACATGCGGACGACGCGCTCTTAATCGAAGGGGGGACGATCACGATTAGCCAGAGCTATGAAGGGCTTGAGGGGCTAAACGTGACCATCCATGGTGGCAAAATACAAGTTGTTGCGAGCGACGACGGGATCAACTCTGCCGGCGGCAGCGACACGGCAGACCAAGGCCGGCCTGGGAAAAACCACTTCAGCGTCAGCGAGGATTCCGAGATCTTCATCAAAATCACCGGCGGCACAGTCAACGTGGACGCGGGCGGCGACGGTCTGGATGCCAATGGAAACCTGTTTATGGAGGGCGGCACGGTCTATGTCAGCGGTTCTGCGGACAACGGCAACGGCGCGCTCGATTATGAGGGCACCGCCACCATTACTGGAGGCGCCATCGTCGCCGCTGGTATGAGCGGCATGGCGCAGGGCTTTTCCGACTCCTCCACGCAATATTCCATTTTAAACAACTTCAGCACTTCATTCTCCTCTGGCGACGCCATTACACTAAAAGATTCCAGTGGCAAAGTTCTCGCATCCTACACGCCTGCAAAAGCCTATAACAGCGTCGTCGTCAGCAGCCCGGAGCTAAAAAAAGGAGAAACGTATACCCTTGCCGCCGGCAGTCAGTCCGAAAGCCTGACGCTTGCCTCCGTTGTCACTTCCAACGGCTCAGGCGGCATGGGTGGCGGTATGATGGGCGGTGGCAGAGGCGGCCCGCAGCCGGGCGGCAAAGAGAGGTAATTCCATGCCGCGCAGCAAAAATGTATAATAGTAGGGAGGGGACAATGCAAATTATAATTTGCATTGTCCCTCTCATTGATTCAAAAAAGCGCAGCGCGCTTTGTTTTCTGTTTCCTATTTTCCTTTCCGTTTCCGGTACAGATACCGCCCTGCGGCGAACAGGCCGCCCGCCCCGGCGATACACCCAAGCGCCAGCAGCGCATACGGCCCGCCGATATTCAGGTAATTGCCCAGCATACTATCCCGCCACGAAGTGGAGGGCGCATGCCCTACCACATCCCGGTAATACACGAGGTGGCTGCGATAGGTTTGCGGCGCACTCTCCTGCAACTCGATCACGCGCATCGCACGCTCCTCACCATTGCCATAGGAGTTAAAGCCGCAGCCGGGCGCGTAGCCGAGATCAACCCCCTTATAATTCCCCACATACTCATTTTTGTGGTCATGGGCGAAATAAGCGCCAATCACATCCCCGCAGGCCAGCCATGCGTCGAATTCCCCATTGCCGTTATCCGAGGCGCGCGGGCCCTCCAGCAGCCGCGTGCCCTGAATCCGGCTCTCCTCCACGGCATAGGCCGGATCAGGCAGCCAATACTGCCCTTTTTTGCTGCTCCAGCCCTTCACCGCGCCCTGCGTACCCTTTTCCACCGCGCGGAAAGTCTGGTAGATCTCCGGCACCGCAACATGCTGAAACGCCAGCGCGGGGATCGGCTCCCCGCCGTTTTCCGCCGTCAACCGTTTACTCTCCTCCACATACCAGGCGATCTGATCCGGCGCGGGAGAGGAGTAGGAAACAAGGCTTTCGCCTTTCCCCGAATCAAAAAACCAGAGTTGAAGGGCCGCCTTCTCGCCCTTGGCGTGTAGAATAGGCAACCGGTAGGTTCCGCAGCCGGTCAGCTCCGGGCCGTCATCTAATGCCAGGCAGCCGGGGTAGGACTGATAAATTTTCATCTGCTCCTCCAGCGTCAGCGGAGAAGCTGGGTCGTGGTTTCCAAACACCAGCGCAAAAGGGATTCCCCGCCTCGCAATGGGGCTGACGATGTTGCCGATCGCCTCTTCCGCCTTCTTCTGCGCATGGATACGCGCGCCAAGCCAAGTGCCAGCGGTATTGTCGCCCATCAGGATAACCAGATCCGGTTTTACCGCGTCCAGAGACGCTTCGATCAATTCGATGGTATCGGGCTTCGTCCGGTTCGTATCCTGCGCGTCGGCCAGCAGCATGATGGTAAAGCCGCCGTCCTCCCGGAAGCGAAGCGCCCCCTCCCGGGCATCCACCTTCGCAAGTGCCGGCGCCGTACTCATTGCGGCGATGGCCGCTGCGAGCAGCACTGCTGCCGCTTTGTTTCTCCATCCATGCATTCGTTCCCCTCCAGTCGTTATAATTGCTAACCGACCAGAATCTTACCCTCCGGCAGCACCTCACCGCCGCCGCCTTCCCCACGGATCGTCAGCGCGAGCGCGAAGGAGATCGGGCCAATCCGGCCGATAAACATCGTCAGTATCGTCGCGATCTGCGCAGCGATCCCGAATTTCATTGTAACGCCCGCCGTCATTCCAACGGTACCGAAGGCGGAAGCCGCCTCAAAGATGCCGTCTACGCCGGACAGGTTCGGCAGCGTAATCAGGATGACCGCCGCATTAAACACAACCGCCGCAAAGCCCAGCGCGGCGATCGTCATGGATTTATAAACCGTCCGCTTTGGAACCCGCTTGCCGAGCACAACCGTATCATCCCGGCCCCGGATGACGGACACCACGGTCATCACCAGCACGAGGAAGGTGGTCACCTTGATGCCGCCTGCGCAGGAACCGCTGCCCGCCCCAATAACCATCAGGAAGATCATCGCCACCTTGGAAAAATCGTACATCCTGCTCAGATCAATGCTGGCAAAGCCCGCCGTGCGCGCTGAAACAGATTGAAACAGCGCTGCATTGATCTTCTCAAACAACGGCAGGGGGCCGAGCGTTTTGGGATTTTCATATTCCACGATGAAAAAGATCAAAAAGCCGCCCGCGATCAGTGCCGCGCTCATGATCAGCATCGCCTTGGTGTGCAGCATCAGGTGGCGGTGCCTGCGCCAGGAGAGCAGATCCTGAAACACCATGAAGCCAATACCGCCCAAAAAGATGAGCGCCATCACGGTATAGAGAACGATCACATCCCCGTTATAATGGATCAGTGAACCAAACGGCGTTTCATTGCCGAGGATGTCAAAGCCCGCGTTGCAATAAGCGGAGACCGAAGTGAAAATGGCAACCCATACGCCGTGTGCCCCATACTTCGGCACAAAGCGGATCGAGAGCAGAATCGCCCCGATCGATTCAATCAGGAGCGTCGTTGCCACGATGATATGCAGCAGGGAGCGGATATTGTGGAAAGAGCCCGCGTTTGTATTTTCCTGTGCCAGACGCAACGTGCGCAGGCCGAGCTTTTTGCGCAGAGAAAACAGGAAGAAATTCGTGAGCGTCAACAAGCCGATGCCGCCGATTTCGATCATCGTCAGCAGCACCGCCTGGCCAAAAAAAGTGAATTGCGTATATGGGTCTACCAGGGTCAAGCCTGTTACACAGGTGGCGGAGGTGGCGGTAAACAACGCCGTCAGCGGATGCAACATCTCCCCATTCTTTGAGGAAACCGGCAGCATCAACAGCACCGTCCCCACAAAGATCACACCCAAAAAGCTCGCGGCAATGATCCGCGCCGGTGAAAACGGCCTTACCGGCCGCCGTTCTCTTTCCCGTTTCAAAAAAACACCTTCCTACAATACACAGAAGCGGCTTGTGCGTTTCTGCTCTCCCAAAGATCATTTTATCATAATGCGTACCCATCCTAATACAGAATGCCCAAAAAGGCAAGTGGTTCACATCCTTTTCTGCCCCGCGTTCTCCCCAGGGGCTCCCCTGTATGCGATTTTCACCAAAAGTCGGCCTTCGCGCAGAGCCTTTTTCTCACTTTCCAAATGAAAACCTCCGCTTTGAAACTTGCGGAAAAAGAGGGATTTGAGTATAATAGGGTTTAGTTCTGTTCCAGTGTTGGAACTGATCCCAATGGATGTTAACATCGAAAGGAGTTACGGATTATGAACTATTCCCGCGAAGTGGAAAACATGTGCACGGTCGCCAAAGGCCCGCATCACGGCCCCGCTCCGATCCCTGAAGAAGGGAAATGGGTCAAGGCCTATGAAATCAAGGATATTTCCGGATTAACGCACGGCATCGGCTGGTGTGCTCCCCAGCAGGGCACCTGCAAGCTGACGCTCAACGTCAAGGAGGGCATCGTGCAGGAGGCGCTCGTGGAAACGATCGGCTGCTCCGGCATGACGCATTCCGCCGCTATGGCTGCGGAGATCCTGCCGGGCAAAACCCTGCTGGAAGCCTTGAATACCGACCTTGTCTGCGACGCCATCAACGTTGCGATGCGCGAGCTCTTCCAGCAGATCGTATACGGCCGCAGCCAAACGGCGTTCTCCGAGGGCGGCCTGCCCATCGGCGCTGGCCTTGAGGATCTCGGCAAGGGCCTGCGCTCCCAGGTCGGCACAATGTATTCCACCGGCGCCAAGGGCGTTCGCTACATGGAGATGGCGGAAGGCTATGTTACCAAGATGGCGCTCGATGCGGATGACGAGGTCATCGGCTACCAGTTCGTAAAGGTCGGCAAAATGCTGGAGGATATCCGCCACGGCGCCAACCCGACGGAAGCCTATGAGAAGAATCTCGGCACATACGGCCGCTTCGACGAAGCTGCAAAATACATTGACCCGCGTGAGGAATAAGGAATAAGAAGCAAGGAGGACAGGAAGAATGGCTAACGATGTAATGTTTGAAGGCAAAGAGAGAAGAATGCCAAAAATCGAGAAGTGCCTTGCCGAATACGGCATTGCCAGCCTCGAAGAGGCGCGCGCACTTTGCCTGGAAAAAGGAATTGACGTAGAAAAGATCGTCAAGGGCGTTCAGCCCATCGCATTTGAAAACGCCGTTTGGGCCTATACGCTCGGCGTTGCCATCGCGCTGAAAACCGGCGTGAAGGCGGCAAGTGAGGCTGCCGCCACCATCGGCAAGGGCTTGCAGGCGTTCTGCATCCCCGGCTCCGTCGCGGAGCAGCGTAATGTTGGCCTGGGCCACGGCAACCTCGGCGCTATGCTGCTGGAGGAAAGAACCAAGTGCTTCGCCTTCCTCGCGGGGCATGAATCCTTTGCCGCCGCAGAGGGCGCGATCGGCATCGCCCGCACCGCCAATAAGGTCCGCAAGGAGCCGCTGCGCGTCATCCTGAACGGCCTGGGCAAGGATGCGGCGATGATCATCTCCCGCATCAACGGCTTTACCTATGTGAAAACCGACTATGATTTCTACACTGGTGAGCTCAAGGTGCTCGAAGAAAAGGCCTACTCCGACGGCGAGAAGGCAAAGGTCCGCTGCTACGGCGCAAACGACGTGCTTGAGGGCGTAGCGATTATGAAGGCGGAGGGCGTCGATGTTTCCATCACCGGCAACTCCACCAACCCCACCCGCTTCCAGCATCTCGTTGCCGGCACCTATAAGAAATGGGCAAACGAGAATGGTGTGAAGTATTTCTCCGTCGCCTCCGGCGGCGGCACGGGCCGCACCCTGCATCCCGATAATATGGCTGCCGGCCCCGCTTCCTACGGCCTGACCGACTCCATGGGCCGCATGCACGGCGACGCCCAGTTTGCCGGCTCCTCCTCCGTGCCTGCGCACGTGGAAATGATGGGCCTGATCGGCATGGGCAACAACCCCATGGTTGGCGCCACGGTTGCCTGCGCGGTCGCGGTCGCGGAGAGCTATTGATCGTTCCCTTTTCCCCACGCATGCATAAACTCCCGAATCCTGATCGCTCAGGATTCGGGAGTTTCGTTTACCGTCCTATTTTTTTGCTTTCAGCAGCGCCGTCCACGAGGACATCTTCTTTCCATTGTGAAAGGAAACACCCACGTTATAATAGGTTGCCTCACCCTGTTGCGTCAGCGTCTCCGTGCCGCTATATACGCCGTCCTCCGAGGTATAGAAGGAAATGATGCTGTCTCCTATGATTTCAAAGGTGCCCCGCAGCGTACCCAGCGCCGGATTGAATGACTCCCATTCCAGCGTTGTTTCCTCATCGGACCGATGAATTTGATAACAATTTTGAAACCGCACAGACGGCTCGGTCTTGATCTCCATAAATCCGCCCATTGTCCACTCCGCCTCTTTCCGGACAATGTCGACCTCGCCGGTTAAGGGGATAGATCTGTCATTTTCGAAATAGGTTCCTTCCGCACTCCAGTGCAGCGTTTGAAAAAAATATGTATGCTGCATATCCGCCCTCCTGTCCGTCTGATTTCAGCATCGGTGAACAGAGAACAACGGTTTTGAGGGCGAGGCCGAGGCCGAGGGCCTATGCCGGCATTATCCCCAAAATAAACAGGTCCGTCTCTCCGTAGCCTCTGAAAACGGGCCATTCTCTCAGCACGTTTTTTCTTAGAAGGTCCTGACGAGTTCCTTGAGATACGCCTTGAAATCCGCTCCAATCTCCGGATGTGTCAGCGCGACCTCACAGTTTGCCTTCATGATGCCGAGCTTGTTGCCCATATCGTAGCGCGTGCCGACAAAGTCCACCGCCGTCAGGCCGCTCTGCTTCGCAAGTGTGACCATAGAATCCGTGAAATAAACCTCGCCGCTCTTTTTGTCGACCGGGGTCTGCTCGATGATGCCGAAAATCTCCGGCGGCATGACAACACGGCCGAGGATCGAATAGCAGGATAGAATCTGATCCGGCGTGGGCTTTTCGATGATGTTGTTGCACTTCATGATGTTATCGCGCAGAGGCGTTACGTCCAGTGTGCAGTATTTCGGCACATCCTCGCGCGGGACTTCCTTCACGCCCACGGCGCCGAAGCCGAATTCCTCATATGCGCGGCAAAGCTGGCCGATGACCGGATCTTCGGAAACGATGACATCGTCGCCATACAGGATGCCGAACGGCTCATTGCCCACGAAGGATTTCGCACGAAGGATCGCATCGGCAAGGCCTTTGGTCTCTTTCTGGCGGATGAAATAAACGTTCGCCATATTTGCGATTGCCTTAAGCTGTTCATAGATATGCTGCTTGGATACGTTATCCTTGAGGTTCGTCTCCAGCTCGAAGGCATGGTCAAAATGATCCTCTATCACGCCCTTACCGCGGTTGGTGATAATCAGGATATCCTCAATCCCGGCGGCAACGGCCTCTTCAACGATGTACTGAATGGCCGGCTTATCCACAATATTGAGCATTTCCTTCGGCACAGCCTTGGAAGCGGGAAGAACGCGCGTGCCCATCCCTGCGGCCGGAATAATCGCTTTTTTTACTTTCATGCTATGATCCTCCTAAATATGATCTTATAAAAATTTGGCCAAAAGCTGGGTCACCAGCATGTAGGCAATATCATACAGCACATAAGCGCTGAAGCCGAACAGCAACGACGTGCCGCCCTTTCGGAAGAGCTGGAGCCGGTAGTCGTTCTCCTCCAAGGCCTGCTCATGGAACATGTGCAGGTCGCCCATCGTTTTCTTAAAATACAGCCGGTTGGCGATCAGCGCGCATGCAACATGTATCACGAGCTGAAGCCCCAAAAACAGGGTTGCCATCGGCATCGCGCCCCGCAAAGCCAAAAAAGCCGATTCCGCTGCGGCCTGGCTCTGCATAGCGGCCTCTATATACTGAAGATAGGCCTCCATATATTGCTCCACCGGGCCGGAGAAGGCAACCGACAGGGCCAGAAGCAGCGATGTTACAACAGCGCCGGCCGCATATAGCTTGCGGTAAAAAAACCAAAACGGCGTGAAGAAAAACGCGCCCCAGTTCCATCCGGCCTTTTTCTTTGCGCGATCCATGCGGAAAAACTTGGGGAGATAGCTGACCGTCCCCGTCCGGACATAGGCCGCAACCTCCGCAACCGGAATGCCGTCAATTGTTTCATCCGGCGGCATATTCCCGACAAAGCCATAGCTCTGCGCATAGGGCTGCCCGCCAAACGGCGCCTGGTTGCCTGGTTGCTGTGCCCCGAGCGGCTGGCCGCAGTTTGGGCAAAACAGCGTATCCTTGGGGCTGTTCGTCCCGCAGCGCGGGCAAATAATCCCGAACTCTGTTTTCTCCTCGAATGCATTTTTCTCTTGTGGCGCCCCCTGCCACGTATATCCGGAGGCATGCTTTTCTTCGTTGGCACAACGGCCCTCCCGCATCCAACAGGCACGGTGATGCGGCGTGCCGCATGCCGGGCAAACGACCACGTCGTCCCCCTGTGTAAAGGCCTGTCCGCAAACGGGGCAGACAGCTCCTTCGTATCGGTTCAAATCAGAACCCCCTATCATTTTGAAAGATATTTTCATTGTAACCAATTCTGCATGAAAATTCAATCGCTATTTTGCATCTGCCCCTATCTTAATAAATAAAACATGCGTTAAAAAATCATATGCAGCATACGGGTAACAAAATGCAGGCTGTGAAAAAACAGCCTGCAAAAAAGCTTTACAAATTTGTCTATTTCTCCATGCGCTTTGCGCGTGCCAGCAGTGCCTGTGTGATCTGCGCGCCCTTTTTCTCAACCTTTTTAAAATCCATGGCGGGGATATAAAATGCCTCCAGCGTATCGTGCGTCTCCTTTGCGTTCTCCAGCATACGGATTGCCTCTGTCAACAGCTCCGCCTCTGCCTTTGCATTGAAATGCAGGCGGTAACGGTGCGTTTTCATTCCTTCTTCATCCATAAAGCGGCGCGCGTGGATCCTGCGCAGCGGCGCCTCCGGCGCGGGATGGAACCGGTTTGCGGTAAACAGGCAGAGCCGAAGCTCCGGAATCAACAAATGCTCAATCCGCTTGCCCGCACTCATCGGGCACAGGCAGGCCGTCACATCCAGCCCCGCCGCCAATGCGTAGGAGCGCAGCCGTTCAAGGATCAGGGAGGATACCGCCCCATACGCATCATCCAGCACGATCACACGGTCGCATTGCCCGGCGATCATACCAGCGCACATCACAAACCCCTTTGGGGTAATTGCGCTGAGGAAACATCGGCTTTCCCGGCCGACACGCCCATGCCCCGCCCCGAATTCCCGCGCAGCAAAGCGCGAGGCGTATGCGGCAATCTTATCCGTATTGACGCATTCCAGGGCGATCCGAAGCGTATCATTCGCCAGCGAACCAGCTGCGGAAAGGAATCCGACGCACCGTTGATGATAAGCGCTGTTTTTGAGGGCCGCGGCGCGGATTCCTTCTGCATGCACGCGCAGCTGTTCCGCATCCCAGTAGTCGCCGAGGTTTACAAGCTCCTCCACAGCGCCTGGGAACCGCGGTTCAATCACATGAGGCGACGTACCGTCAGCGATACAGGCGCGTATCTGCGGGAAAATAACGCCGTCCAAAGAATCCGGGTCGGAAGAGCACAACACACGTTGCGCCGTATAGCCCGCCTGCTCCAGCTCGTCTGCCACTCTGCGCATCAGCCTGGACTTCCCTGTGCCCGGGCCGCCCTTGATGATATAGGCGCGCCAATCTTCCGCCGGGTCATATAATTCATCGAACAGGGAAATAAAGCCTTCCGGCGTGTTGGCGCCGAGAAATCGTGCATTGTGTTGCTGCTCCATCATTCAATCCCCCATCAAACCAGTTTACCCTATTGTATGCAGGTGATTCAAAATGTGACACGAAGCGTTTTTCGACAGAATCAGATCATCTGTATCTCGAATTCGCTTGACAGTCCTTTTTGGCTATTCTATACTAAAATTGTTCTATTAAATTCCATTTTATTATTCTAACTGTAATTTGGGAAAGGGGTCATTGCATGAAAAGGCTATTCAAAAACGCAACGATCATCGACGGTAGCGGAGCTCCGGCTTTCCAAGGCTATGTCATCACCGAGAATGAAAAAATCAAAGCGGTCACAGGCGGAAAAGCGCCGGAGGGTTTCGATGGAGAAACATACGATTGCACGGGGCTCACGGCAGCGCCGGGATTTATCGACGCCCACTCCCACAACGATTGGTTTGCCGCGCGGCAGAATCCGCTGCCGTTTTTCATCCCCTTTGCAGAGCAGGGCATCACCACACAGGTGGTTGGCAACTGCGGCTTTGCCCCGTTTGGTTACAATCCGGATACGCCTCACAGGCATCTGCTTGGAAGCGGCCTGTTTCAGGTTGGGGATGCACAGGGCGATTTTTCCACCTTCGCCGGCTGGTGTGATTCCGCCGCCAAGCTGACACCCTTGAATATGGTGCCTCTGCAGGGCCACGGCCCCATTCGGATTGGCATCTGTGGGTATGAAAACCGGCCGCTTACAGAGCCGGAAATGAAAAAGCGCGATGCAATCCTTGAGCAATCGCTTTCCGATGGGGCTTTTGGCGCTTCTTTTGGCTTGATGTATGAGCCGGACAGATATGCCACGGCCGATGAACTAGAGGGCGCCGCACGTATTGTTGCGAAGCATGGTGGGGTGCTTACCGTCCATGAGCGAGCCTGCTCCGCCGCCTCCACCTCCTACAACCCGCCCTTCGGAGGCCGTCCGCACAATCTGCGGGCATTAGATGAAATGATTGAACTGACCAAACGGACGGGTGTGAAAATGCAGTATTCCCACCTCATCTACGTGGGCGAATCCTCCTGGAAAACAGTGGAGGAAAGCCTTGCATGCATCGATAAAATCCGCTCAGAAGGTTATGATTTCTGCTATGACCTGTATTCCATGACCTTTGGCGTTTCTGTTATCACCGTGGTGCTGCCAAACTGGTATCTCTCCCTTCCTTCGGAGCAGCGCCACACGCGCTGGACCCATCTGAAGCTGCGCGCCATGATCGGTGCAACCGTTAAAATGCTCGGATTCGGCTTTGATGATATGCAGGTTGCCTGGATCGGGGAGGGTTATGAAGCCCTCTGTGGAAAGCGTGTGACAGAAATTGCCCGCGAATGGGGCGTATCGGATCTGGATGCCTATATCAAGCTTGTCGATCTGAGCGAAGGCAAAGGCCGGCTCAATATGTACCGTTATTATAACGACGAAATCATTACCCGCCTAATCCGCCACGAGCCGTCCATTTTCATGACGGACGCATGGATTGAAGAAAAGGGCGTGCAAAACGCAGCAGCTTATTCCTGCTTCCCGAAATTCCTGGCTTGGTCGCGCGAAGGCAAGGGCATTCCACTGGAAGCAACGGTTCGTAAGATGACCGGCGCCGTGGCGGACCGTTTCTCCATTGCGGGCCGCGGATACATAAAGCCCGGCTATGCGGCCGACCTCACAATTTTTGACGCTGCAACCGTCGCCAACATGGGAGACGAACCAACGCGCCCGAGCGGCATTGATTCCGTCTATATCAACGGAAAGCGCGTTGTGAACAGCGGTAAGGCGGATAAAACGGCGCTGTTAGGGGCAGGAGCGGTAATTCGGAAGTAGACGGACGGCCCATCTCCCGGCAGTTGTTACCTTGACCTGATCGAAGAGAACGCGTGTATAGAAACACCAATTTCATCTTCTATCACAAAAGCAGCGTATCTCTCTATAGACCGGCGGGCGGTAAGTTATGTTTGATTCCCCCGCTGCACCACGCAACGAAAACCTCCCAGGCTCCAGCATAGCGCAAATGCTGCCGGAGCCCGGGAGGTTTCTTGTGAAAAAGCAAAAGGTATTGTAAGTTGATCCGGCTCATAAATGGCCGTTCCATAAAAGCCTGCATTTTTGAGCCAAAGAATAGCAGTCCAGCAAATACGCCTGAAAGCCTCGGAGCTGCGCGCCCTGGCAGCCGTCTGTCACACGGAACCGAAGCCCATCCGCATCAACAGCCCGAAACCGTGCGATACGCTTATGCCCGATTGTTTCTGCCTCAAAAACCTTTTTCCAGCCCTTTTGCGTATGCGCTTCCACAACGAAGCCAAAAACGGAGTGGCCGTTTGCCAGCTCTTCCTCCAATACTGCCGTATCCACTTTTTGATACGCTGGAAAAGTCAGCGTCAGGCCGTCGGCCGTCCCCTGTGCCGACGCAATAGGGGTGGAAAAACAGCCGTTTATTTTTTGACCCAGCTGTTCCAGAGCCTTGGCGTCCGCCTCCGGCACATGGCCATGCCGGTCGATCACAACCCCCAGGAGCAGGTTGCAGTTTCTCCCAACTGTTTTGGTATAGGTGTCAAACAGCTGCTCTGCGCTCATCACCTTTTTATCGTGGCCGTCAATATAAAACCACTCGTTATCTTTGCGGATCGGCATATCACACTCCGCCGGTTTCCATTCGGCGCCGTCCCGGTTTCCCCTGCCAAGCACGGCATCCGGAACGATCCCTCCCGATTGGCTTTGGTCGTTTGTGGTAGAATAGCAGTTAAAGGGGGCTACGCCTTCCTCGTTGCCGACCCACCGCAAATTATTTTGCTTCTTTAGCCGATCTCCCTGAAAGGTGATGGCATTCGGCTGATAACGCAAAAGCAAAGGGGCAATATCAAGCCCTCCTTCCTCTACGGGAAGTGTGCCGCCATCAAACCAGATTTCAAACCACTCGCCATAGCGGGACCACAGCTCTGTCAGCTGGGTTTCCACAACTTGGTTATAGTGCCTTTGATCGCCTGTATCCTTGGTGCGCACCAGCCCCGGGTTATCCACATTCTCATAGGCATTGCACACGGTGGAATAATACACGCCCGGCTTAACCCCATATTTATGGCAGGATTCTACAAAGCTTTTCACAATATCCTGCCCATAAGGCGAATTACCCACATGGTATAGATTGGCACAGCTTGGAAAAAGGGCGAAGCCGGTGCAGTGCTTTGCCACCAAAACGGCATATCGAACGCCCGCCTTGGCCACAGCTTTGATCCACTGATCCGTATCAAGCGCATCGGGCGCGAAGGCCTGTGGGGAAGGCTGATACCCCCAGCATTTTCGAAACTGATAATCCTGCTCAAACACTGTGATATCATAGTGAAAAATGGCGCCAAGTTCACAATCCGCCCATGCCAATTGCTCTTTTGTCGGTACCGCACGTAACATCGCCTACTCATCCTTTCCGTCCCTAATCAATCTTAACGCGCTCAAGCCGTCCGCTTCCGTGAGGTTAAGGCAAATTTGGGGTTGTTACTCCACTCCGCTCTGAAACGAATGGAATTCATAAAAAATCACGCGGCTTTAAAAGAAAACCGCGTGATTCCCTTATTTTGTGTGGCCGCACCCGCTTAAGCGTCGACTGCAACCTGCTCCTTTTCCTGTGCCTGCTGCGCCGCCTTTGCATCCTGCTCCGACTTCGTTGGCAGCATCGGGATTCCTCCGCGCGAGAGGATCGCCACTTGCAGCGCAAATGCCGCAAGGAACAGCGCCAATGCAATATAGATACCAAACGACAACTGGCCGCCCAAAATCCCGGTGAGGCCTTCCGGCTTCATGGCCATTTGAAACAGCACTGTGCCCGCAGCCATTGCCCCGAGGCCAATGCCCCAGCGCACTGCCAGCAGAATCCCGCCGCTCTTCGTGTACGCCCGCAGGATTAAAATGAGGTTCAGCACCGCCATCAGCGCGCCCACGGCCAGGCACACCACGGCTGCGCATAATTTAACTAGCGTGCCGCCCACCACCGGAGAGCTAAATGCCGCAATCACGCCGCTAAAATCCATATCCTTTACAAACATCACCGTTTGCAAAATCCCGTAGGAGGCACCCTCTACCATGTGGTATGGCAGCGTCACACTGATTTTTACCAACGGTAAAAACAGTGAACCAATGCACAGCAATGTTAAAATCCATCGCGCATACGCAAGCTTCGACCCGATGAACGATGTTTTGATTCCTGCCGTCATATGATAGAATTTTCCAAATTCTTTTTCTGCCCGCTGTGCATCCTCATCCAGGCGCGCTTCCATCCCATAATACATAATGTTCACGCCGCAGTTCCAGCAGTTCGGCCGCCAATCCGTCTTCTTCAATTTTGCTCCGCATTTCGGGCAGGTTCCCATCACTCGTTCCTCCCATATCTCTCAACGGCTTTTCACAAAACCGCCATAAACGAAGAGTTATCCCCCTCATTTTTTATCTGAGTTTATCATATTTCACACTTTTATGCAAGAGGCCACGGCAAAACAGTTTTTACTGTAAACTATTTTTTTGTTCAGCTGATTATCGTTTTCTTTTTCCTTTTTGAGGTAAATATTTCCTGTCGCAAAAGCAGAGGAAAGGAAGAATTTTGCTGTCAATCCACTGCAAAATGTGGTATAATAACAGATATTATACAAGATAAGCGGAGGAATCGCTATATGGAGCAGCCAAAAACCGGAGCGCAGACAGACCTGATTATCGGGCGCAATTCCGTTATGGAGGCACTGCGGGCCGGCCGCGCCATCGACAGCCTTTTGGTTGCGCGCGGAGACCGCAGCGGTTCGATCGGCCGGATTCTTGCTGAGTGCCGGGAAAAGGGCATCGTCATCAAAGAGGTCGATGCTAAGAAGCTGGATTTTCTCTGCGGGCAGGGCAATCATCAGGGCGTTGCTGCCTATGCTGCCGCCCATACTTATGCCTCTGTGGCAGAAATTCTGGCCCTTGCAAAAGAGCGTGGGGAGCCCCCTTTTCTCATTGTGTGCGATGAATTGGAAGACCCGCACAATCTCGGTGCAATCATCCGCACGGCGGAAGCCGCAGGCGCGCATGGCGTTATCATACCCAAGCGGCGCGCCGCATCCCTGAGCTTTGCCGTTTCCAAGGCGGCCGCGGGCGCGCTGGAATATTTGCCTGTTGCCCGGGTGGGTAACCTTGCCGCCACACTTGATGAGCTCAAAAAAGAAGGGCTTTGGATCTATGGCGCCGATATGGATGGCGCGCCCTATTGTGAAACCGATTATTCCGGCCCGGCCGCGCTCGTGATTGGCTCCGAGGGGCACGGGTTGGGCCGCCTGGTAAAAGAAAAATGTGATTTTATCGTTTCCCTGCCAATGAAGGGGCAAATCAATTCCCTCAATGCTTCTGTCGCTGCCGGAATCCTGATGTATGAAGTGGCGCGGCAGAGAGCCGGCCTTTCCTCAGTTCAGCCTAAAAAATGAGCCGGTTTGATTCGTCTTTCCGCCAAAAAACCGTTATGCTGTTTATTTGGGGTGACAAAAATTGAACGATCGCTATAATTTAGATCAGTCCTCTCCTTTTTCGCTGGACGATATTTTAAGGGAGGCTGAATCCATGCCGGGCACCGGCGCACAGCAGCCTTCCCATTTGTGGTCTCTGGAGGAAATCGAAGCCCTCCTCTCTGAAAACGAAACGCAGCCGCCCGCCCAACCGGAGCCGGGAGAAGCCCATCTTCCCGGCACGGAGGGCGGCATTGCCGCCGCGCCGGGCGAGGCAAGCGATACGCCGGAAGAGGAGGGCTTTGAGCCGCTTCTCCCCCTGTTTGAGGAAACGGAAGATAGCTTCGATCCGCCCTCCCCGCCGCCTGCTGCGCAGGAGGAGCCTCTTCCGGAGGCTGCGCCCTCACCCACAGCCGTGCAGCGGGAATCCCCACCCGTGGAGGAAACGCCTACGCTTTCTCCCGCAGAGCGCCTTACCCAGATGGAAGAGGCCCTGACGCCCATCACCGGCATGCAGGAGCCGTTTGACCCTACAGCGGAGCGCGGCGGCCTGCTTGGTGGTGCGCGTGAAAATTGGGAGATGCCAAAGGAAGG
>ERZ507072.28-NODE-28-length-110647-cov-9.315620_pt1 | contig 110647 bp, 116 predicted proteins | sample MGYA00512864_ERZ507072 | MGnify/ENA metagenome assembly ERZ507072 | reverse complement strand
TCGGCGTCGTCAGCATTTTGTTCAGTCTTTCTTCCGTCCACATTTCCGTCGTTCCCCTCTCTCTATTCAACAAACTGTCCGCGTGCCATAACGGCTTTCACGTTCAGCTGCTTGTCCATCAGCACGATGTCCGCGTCAAAGCCCGGCGCAAGGCTCCCCTTCCTGTCCGCCAGGCCGATCACTCTGGCCGGCGTGGCCGTGGCCATCGCCACCGCATCCCATAATGGCACCCCCGCCAGATGCACCATATTGCGCACAAGACGGTCCATTGTGGCGACGCTGCCTGCAAACGCCTGACGGTCCGGCAGCTTCATCACGCCGTCCTCCAAAACCGTTTCCATGCCGTTGGCCTGCCGCAGCACCGAGCCGTCCGGCAAATCGCTTCCTGCAGCGAACAGCGCATCTGTGATGAGCGATATCCGGTCTGCACCCTTGCATTTGACGATCAGCCGCAGCAGCTCCGGCGGCAGATGCTTACCGTCTGCGATGACCTGAACGGTGAACGCATCCTCCAGCAGCCCCGCCTCCACCACGCCGCCGAAGCGGTAGCCGTTTTTGCGGTGCACCATGGAACAGCCGGAATAAATATGGGTGATATCGGTAAAACCGCACGCCAGCGCCCGGCGGCAGGTCTCGTAATCAGCGTCCGAATGAGCAATGCTCGCCACGACGCCGCGGGCCCGCAGCGCCTCGCCCAAGGCCATTGCGCCGGGCAGCTCGGGCGCTGCGCCCATGATACGCACGCCGCCGGGCCATTCGTCCAGCAGCCTGTCCCACAGCCCCGGCGTGGGCAGGGACAGCGCGTCCGGGCTTTGAGCCCCGCTTTGCGCGGGCGAAAGGAACGGGCCTTCCAGGTGGACGCCCGCGATGGTGCATTCCGTTGTGGCGGCCTGTGCCTGCCGTACCGCGCGGATCATGCGCAGCGTCAGTTCCGGTGATGCGGCAAGCGTGGTGGGCAGCAGCGTGGTGGTGCCGTGACGGGCATGAGCCACGCAGCCGGCCCGGATCCGTTCGGGCGTGGCGTCCATGAATTCCACCCCGCCGCCCCCGTGCAGATGGATGTCGATGAAGCCGGGCGCGGCGTATGCGCCCTTTGCGTCGACGCTCCTCACACCCGGCTCTTCCGCAGGCAGCGTATCGTAAACGGCGGTAATCGCACCATCCTCTGCGTCGATGGCGCTGTGAGGCACCAGCCCTGTGCGCGTTATGCGCGTAACATCATACAAACGGATACGCATTTTTTATTCCTCCTTAAGCAGTACATGCAGCGCCGCGGCATCCTGCAAAAATTGTTCCTCATTGTCCCCCATCACGAACTCCAGCGTGGCATACCGCTGTGTGCCGTCCTTTTGGGCCGCGGCAAAATAGGCGTGCCAGTCAGCTGTTCCCTCCGCCAGAGGGCGGCAGGCGCCTTCTCTGTCCCGATGATAAACGTGCAGATTTTCCACTCGGCCTTCCAGAGCGTGCAGCGCGTGCAGATTTTCTGCGGCCGTAAGGCCAACAGGCGGCTGCCAGAGCGTGCGCAGCCCCGGCGCTTCACCCAGCAGAGCCAGCGCTGAAGCCAGCGTATCCGTAAGCGTATCGGCATGGTACTCTGTCGCTACCACGCATCCGGCCTGCGCCGCCCGTTCCGCAGCACGGGCAAGGCAGGCGGTCACGGCGCGCCGTTCTTCCTGCGTGCAGAGCGCGCTGCCCTGCCGCCCGGCCCAAACGCGGATCACACGGCATCCAAGTGAAAGCGCAGTTTCCAGCACGGGACCGAAATCCTCCTCTGCACCTGCCCGGTAATACGAGCCATAAGCGGATACGGTGAGCCCGTTTTCCCGCGTACAGTGCAGCGCCGCACGCGCCGCCTGGGCGTTTCCCGGCGGCACATGGATGTCCCCGCCCCACTCGATAGCGTCGAGCCCGGCGCGGCGGGCAAGCTCCGCCACCTCACAAACGGATTTCCGCCGAAATGTAACGGATGCAACGCTGGTTTTCATAAATCTGCTTCCTCCTCATTTTTAAAAATTCCTTGACAAAACAAAACCAGAATGAAAGAATAAATTATGACTTCGGACCCGTCGTCCCCACCTTGACACAGAAAGGAGCCCCTCCCTTGAAAAAATGGCGCAACTTGTCCTTGAACCTTAAATTGATGGCCTGCTTTCTCTCGGCTATCTTCGTGCTCTCTGCATTTCATCTCGGCTCCTACATGCGTCTGCTGAACACCATGACCCACGAAGCGGAAGCCAGCGCCAACGAACGGATGACAAGCGCTGTGACCCGGCTTGACGAGAGCCTTTCCCATATCCGCAACAGTTATTTCTCCCTGACCTATACCCCCGCCTTCCGCACGGCCAGCAGGTCCGGAGATCCATCGGAATACGAGCTGGTGGACCTGTATGACAAAGCTGAACTTTATCTGGGCAACAACGAAAATATTTCTGCGTTCGCCATCTTTTTCCGCAACAGCAGCAAGGTCGTTACATCCAGCGGAAACTATCTGGATACCGAGTTCTTTTCCCGTTATTATACAAGCACGCAGTATGACGCGAATTTCTGGCGTGAAGAAAAACTGGCCGCCTTTGCCCAGCGGTATTATCCCGCCGCCGCGTTTTCCCGCAACAGCCCTCTTTCAACCAGGCCCGGCAGCGATCTTCTGCCGGTTGCCTTCAAGCCGTACTGGAACAGCAACATCATGGTGCTGCTGTTTTTGGATATTGATGCGCTCTGCGCCGAAGCGGACCAGTATCTGACGGAAGATTTTTACCTTTTCAGCACGGATGGGCGGATGCTGTATTCCGCCCAGGAAGAGCCTGTGCTCACCGCGCTGCCAGAGCGGAAGGACGCGCTGTTTGAAGCGCCGGAAGGCGGTTATACGGCCCAGCGCCCTTCTTCTCATGGGGATTTCATCTATCTCAAACAGCTTCCTAAAAACACTGTGGTGGGCCAGATTACAAACAGCCTGTACTTTAGCCTGTTCACCGCGGCGGCGGCGCTGATTTTTGGCGCTGCCATCGCCGTCGTATCGGTGTGGCGCGTTCTCCATCCCGTGCAGGACATCCTGCAGCTTTTTTCCAGCGGCGATGCGCCGCCCTCCGGCAAGGTGGACGAGCTGCATTATATCCAGGCAAACGTGGAGACCATGCTGCGCCAGCGCGAACAGTATGTACAGCAGATATCCAAAAAGGACGCGGCGCTTTCAGGCTTCCTGCTCCAGTCCCAATTGAAAAATATTTATGTGGAGCTGGACGTGCCGGACCAGATATCCAGTGCCGAGGATCTCGTTTTCTATATTCTCTATTTCCGTATCCATTACCGCAACGGTGCGCTGGATATCATCACCGCCGAGCCGCCGGCCGTGTCGCATATGCTCCTGGAGAACCTGCGGCAGACCCTGTCGCTGCTGTTCGGCACGGCACTGATCTTCCAGCTGGAGCCCAACCAGTTCGTGGCCAAGGTCAGCCTGCCCGCTGCCCGGCAGGATATTAGCGATCAAATGCAGTATCTGCTGCAACGGCTGGACAATGAACGGGAATTTGCATTTTTTACTGTGGTCCAAAGCGGCGCGCTGGGTGCGGACGGCGATTTTACCGCCATCTATGACCAGGTGCTGGACGCGGCGCAATATGCTGTTGTGGAAGACCGCACCCAGCTTCTGCACCTGCCGCTGGGGCTGGATGTTGTGAACACGTTCTTTTTCCCTTCGGAGATGGAGCAGCAGCTCCGCGCCCTGGTATGCGACGGTCATTCGGACGAAGCCGCGGCGTTGGCCGAACGCATCATCGCGCAAAATCTTTCCGCAGGGATCCGCCGCATTCATATGATCCTGTTGGGCTCCGCCATCGCGAACGTTACGCTGCGAGCCTTGTCCGACCTGCACCTTGAGGGAGGCCTGCCCAACCTGAACAGCGGCAGCGTATACAATGAGCTGCCCCAATGCGACACTGCACAGGATTACCGTGAGCTGATGTCCGGCTTCGTGCGCAGCGCGGCTTTGTGCGCAGCCGCCCAGCCACGGGCCGAGGAACCGATTCTCGAAGGCGTTCAGGCATTTTTGGAAAAAAACTATCAGCGTGAATTTTCCATGGATGAGCTTGCAGAAGCGCTCCATCTTTCCAAAAGCTATCTGTCTACCTATTATAAAAGCAAGACCGGAGCGAACCTGAGCGACCGCATCCAGTTCTTCCGGATTCAGAAAGCGGTGGAGCTTCTGGCGGACCCCAAGCTGCGCATCGGCGATATCGGCGCGCTGGTGGGGATCAATAACGTCAACACTTTCCTGCGGCAATTCAAAAAATACACCGGTATGACGCCAAGGGAATACAGGCTCCGTAAGCTTTCCATGCAGTAAGCCGCACCGGGACGGCCCGTCACGACGGGCCGTCCCTTTTTATTATCCTGTCACGACACATCCGCTTTGTCCATCGTCAATCAATTGGGTTATCATCAAATAATTGGATTTTGTTTTTTTCGGTGCAGATGATAAAAATCGTTTTGATTGTAAATTGATTTTAGCACATTCTGCGGTTACGATAAAGACACCGGTGATGCATCACGTCAATTAAAACAAACTTTTTGAAAAGGAAGGATCGATACGATGAAAAAGCATTTGCATAAAGGCATTGCGCTTCTTTGTTCCGCCGCGATCGCCGCGGGGATGCTCGTTGGCTGTTCCTCCGGGTCCTCCAGCGCAGCGGCGCCCGGCTCCTCTTCTTCTGCCTCTGCTTCCGTTTCCAATTCCGAAAGCGGCCCTCTGTTTTCCGAGCCTGTCACGTTATCCATGCTGACACCCTCTCACGCGAGCTGGCCGTTCCAGGAAGACTGGTATGTTGTTGATTTGATCAAGGAATACACCAATGTCGATTTAAAAGTGACCGCTGTCGATACCAGCGGGTTCAGCGAAAAGCTGAATCTGACCATGGCATCCGGCGAATTGCCTGACTTGATGTTTCTGACGGATAACACCACTGTGCAGCAATATGCGCCGCAGGGAGCCTTCATTAACATCCTGGATCATCTTGATAAAATGCCGAATTTCAAGGCCTGGTACGAGGAGAACCAGCAATATGCCGCCAACTATCTGTCCGCCGACGGCGGCCTGTATCAGTTCCCGCAGCAGGGGGTAGAAGAAACCGAACGCCGCGGCTGGCTGTACCGTGCCGACATTTTCGAAGAATTGGGCCTGGAAATGCCGACCAACAAGGACGAATTTTATGATGTCCTTGTCAAGCTGAAGGAAGCTTATCCTGACAGTTACCCGCTGGCTTTCCGCTCCTTCGCCGGAACCATGGCCCAGATGAACATGATTGCACCGTCCTGGGGAACCTATTATTTGGATATCACCGACAACCGCTACTTTGGCTATGACTATGACGCCCAGGAGTGGACCTTCGGCCCCACTTCTCCCGAATTCAAAGAAATGCTTGAATTTTATAACAAGCTTTACAAAGAGGGCCTGCTGCTGCCCAACTTCCTGACCATCGACACCAAGGGCTGGCAGGACGTAATGGCCAACAGCGATTCTTTCATCACCATCGATTACCTCAGCCGCATCGACTTCTTCAACAAAGCCATGCGTGAGAGCAACCCTGAGTTCACGATGGCCTATATGGTACCGCCCGCATTCAACGAGGATGTCGGCAACCAGTTCGCGTATTCCGCAAAGGTTTTGCTCGGCTTTGTCGTTTCCAGCCAGACAAAACATCTGGACGAAGCGCTTGCTTACATTGACTGGATGTACTCCGACGAGGGACGGGAGCTTTTGACCTGGGGCCGCCCGGGTGACCTGTATACAGAAGATGCCGCAGGCAACCGCACTTGGAAAGAATTTTCCACAGCTGCCGAGATGAAACAGGCCACCGGCTTTGAGGTATTCGGGTTCTATCAGCGCTATGATTTCAACGGCGAGCTTTCCACCTTCTCTCCGGAGTGCCGCTCCGCCACCGAAGAAGCCCGTAAGTATGATCTTCCCCAGCAGCCTGTACTGGCTTTCAACGATGAAGAGCAAAGCATCGTCAACACGGTCGGCACCAACGTCAAGACGTTTGTGGACGAACAGGTATCCAAATTCCTGCTGGGCGAACGCAGCTTTAACGAATGGGACAGCTACGTCGCAGAGGTTGAGGCGCTGGGCCTCGCAGATCTGAAAGCGGTTCATGAATCCAGCTATGCGCGCGTTCTGGCTTTGCAGGAGGGCTGATCAGCCCTCCTCCCCCCAGTCTGCTTTGTCGCCTCTTGATTTGATTTTTTTCAAATCATTCGATTTTACCTGCTTTCGGCGTATTTTGAGAAAATCGTTTGAAATGAAAATTGATTTCAGCACCCAGCACCGTTAAGATAAAGGCGTGGACAACGCGTCGTATCCCCGGCAACAAAAAATACATCATTTTGAAAAGGAAGGATGAAACCGATATGAAAAAACATTTTCGTAAGGGCATCGCGCTTCTTTGCTCTGCCGTCCTGGCAACAAGCCTGTTCGCCGGCTGTTCCTCCGGGTCCTCCAGCGCAGCGGCGCCCGGCTCCTCTTCTTCTGCCTCTGCTTCCGTTTCCAATTCCGAAAGCGGCCCTCTGTTTTCCGAGCCTGTCACTTTTTCCATGTTGATTCCCTCTCATGCAAGCTGGCCATTTCAGGACGATTGGTATGTTATCGACCTCGTAAAAGAATATACCAATGTCGATTTTAACATCACCAGCGTGGACACCGAAGGTTTTTCTGAAAAGCTGAACTTGACCATGGCCTCCGGCGAACTGCCCGACCTGATTTATTTGGTTGGCAATGCGGCTGTGCAGCAGTATGGCCCGCAAGGAGCATTTATCAACATTCTGGATTATATCGATCAAATGCCAAACTTTAAAGCTTGGTACGAAGAAAATACGCAGTACGCGCTGAACTTTATGTCCGCCGACGGTGCATTGTATCAATTCCCCGAGCAGGGTGTTGACGAAACAAATCGCCGGGGCTGGCTCTATCGCGCCGACGTATTCGAAGAACTTGGCTTAGAGGCTCCCACTAACAAAGATGAATTCTACGATGTTCTCGTCAAATTGAAGGAAGCTTATCCCAACAGCTATCCTCTTGCATTCCGTTCTTTTGCAGGTGCATTGACCCAGTTAAATATGATTGCGCCATCTTGGGGCACTACATTTATTGATACCGGTGACAACCGATTCCTTGGCTACGATTATGATTCCGGTGAATGGTCTTTCGGCCCAACTTCTCCCGAATTCAAAGAAATGCTGGAATTCTACAATAAGCTTTATGAAGAAGGCCTGCTGCTGCCTAACTTCCTTACCATAGACACAAAAGGCTGGCAAGACGTGATTGCTAACAGCGATTCCTTCATCACCATCGACTACCTCAGCCGCATTGACTTTTTCAACTCATCAATGCGCGAAACCGACCCGGATTTCACCTTTGCATATATGGCTCCGCCTGCTTTCGGCGAAAAGGGTGTTGATAAATTTGCTTTCTCCGCCAAAGGCGTTTATGGGTTCGTCGTATCCAGCCAAACCAAACACCTTGATGAGGTGCTCGCGTATATTGACTGGATGTATTCTGATGAGGGCCGAGAGCTTTTGACATGGGGCAGACCCGATGAGCTTTACAATGAGGCCGCCGATGGAACACGCACATGGAAGAATTTCACTGCTGCAGCAGACATGAAACAGAATACCGGTCTGGAAACATTCGGCTTCTATCAATTGTATAACTTTGATGGCGAGCTTGCCACATTTACCGAGGAATGCCGTGCTGCCACTGAGGAAGCCCGCAATTACGATTTGGCTCAGCAACCGATTTTGGCATACAACGAAGAAGAACAAGAAGTCGTTAATACCATTGGTCTTAATATCCAGACATTCGTCAACGAGCAAATCTCCAAATTTATGCTGGGTGAACGCAGTTTTGATACTTGGGATGCTTATGTTGACGAAGTCAACTCGCTTGGCTTGGATAAGCTAAAAGCCATCCATGAATCCAGCTACGCCCGCGTTCTGGCCGCACAGCAGGGTTGACGTTACCCCCTACCCATAAAAAAATCTACCCGAATTTGATTTGTAAGGGCCATGCGCAGGCGGCGTCCGCCGTGGGCCGCGCATGGCCCCTCATTTTGGAAAGCGAGGATCGCTATGTTCTCCGTTGGTATGATCGGCGCCGGCATCATCGGCGCAAGCCATCTGGCCGCTGTTGCGGGCCACCCCGACACGCGCCTGGCGGCCGTGGCGGATATCGCGCCCGGCCGCGCGCAGCAGGCGGCCGCACCCTACGGCGCGCACGCTTATGAAAGCTATGAAGAAATGCTGGAGCGGGAAAAGCTGGAGCTTGTGATCATTAATCTTCCCCACGGCCTGCATGAAGCATGTGTTTTGGCCTGTGCGGAAAAAGGAATCCATATCCTGCTGGAAAAACCCATGTCCGTTTCCTACGCCTCCTGCCTCCGGATGAACGAGGCCTGCGAAAAAAACGGAGTTCTTTTGCAGGTGGGCCATGTGCAGCGCTATATTCCCCAGAACCGGGCCGCCCGCGCGCTGATTGAGAGCGGAAAGCTTGGCGCGCTTGCCATGATCAGCGATCTGCGCACCAACAACTATTTTCAGCCCGGCCGTCCGCGCTGGTTTTTGGAAAAAGCGATGGCTGGGGGCGGCATCTCCATAAATTATGGCGCCCATTCCCTGGATAAGATTTGTTATCTGACGCAAAGCGATATCGCATGGGCCACGGGAAGCTGCACCTATTTGCAGCCCGGCACCGATGTGGACGGCAGCGCGCAGATGCTGCTGCGCACCAGCAGCGGTATCAGCGCTTCCATTTCCCTGTGCGGCTATTCCGTGGTGCCCATCGACGAAACGATGCTGTTTTTTGCCAATGGCTCCCTGCGTCTTCACACCGGCAGCGACTTGTCGGTCACCTGCGGCATCGGCTATGAAACCGTTGATACCAGCAGTTATCCCAACGCATTTGAAGCGCAATGGGCAGACTTCATTTCCGGCGTGCGCGCCGGACGTATCCTGTATTGCGACGGCACTTACGGAGCGTCCATCGTGCGCACCATCGAGCTACTCTATCACTAAAAGGGGGTCATCTGTGTGACAAGCACTTCCACCACGGCAAAACGCCGTTTTTCTTTCCGCCGTAAGGCGGCATCCCCGCTGGCCGACGGCCACCACAAAAAAACGTTCTGGCAGCGCGTTTACAGGGACCGCTATCTGCTCCTGCTGTTCCTGCCCTGCCTGATTTACTACATCCTTTTCAAATATGTTCCCATGTGGGGCGTGCTGATCTCATTTAAGGATTTTAAGCCCTTTATCGGCTTTATGGGCAGCGACTGGGTGGGGCTGAAGCACTATGTAAACTTTTTCTCCAACCCGGATGCCTGGCGCATCATCCGCAACACGCTGTTTCTGGGCGTGTATTCCCTTGTATGGTGTTTCCCGTTCCCCATTATCTTTGCTCTGGCGCTGAACGAGGTCACCCGTACCCGGTTCAAAAAGTTTGTCCAAACCATCAGCTATATGCCGCACTTTTTATCTGCCGTGGTCGTCTGCGGCATGCTTGTGAGCTTCCTCTCCCCCATCCGCGGCATTATCAATACCATCATTACAATGTTCGGCGGAGAAGCCATCAACTTTTTGTCCACTCCTGCCTGGTTCCGCACCATTTATGTGGCATCCGAAGTCTGGCAGACATTGGGCTGGGGCGCCATTGTCTATCTGGCTGCTATCAGTAATGTGGACCCGCAGTATTATGAAGCCGCCAAGCTGGATGGTGCCTCCCGTCTGCGCCAGATCTGGTCCATCACACTGCCCTGCATCGCCCCCACTGTGGCGACGATGCTGATCCTGCGCGTGGGCTCCATTCTGGAAGTCGGCCTCGAAAAGGTGCTGCTCCTGTATTCTCCCGCCATCTACGAGACCTCCGACATCATCGCTACTTATGTTTACCGGCAGGGCATGGTATCCGGCAATATGAGCTACGCATCGGCCATCGGCCTGTTCAGTTCGATCATCAACCTCGTCCTGCTTGTCACTGCGAACTATTTCTCCAAAAAGTTCAGCGACACCGGGCTTTTCTGATGCTGAAGGAGGGCTTTTAAATGTTGACAAAAAAGAAATTCCGTTTTTCACTTTTTGATTTCTTTCTATATATCTTTATGATCATTGTCGTGCTGCTTATCCTGCTGCCGATGATCCATATGCTGGCGGTCTCGTTCTCGTCGGACGTTTACGTCATGCAGGGCAAAGTAGGGCTTTGGCCCAAGGGCTTCACAGCCAAAACCTACGGCTATGTGTTCGAGGACGACCGTATTTTCCGTTCCTACGGCAACACCATCCTGTACACCGTGCTGGGCACCACCATCTCTCTGAGCATCACGGCCATGGGCGCTTACGCGCTGAGCGCCAAGCGCATGATCGGCCACAAGTTCTTTTCCATGATGATCGTATTCACGATGTTCTTCCAGGGCGGCATGATCCCCACCTATCTGGTAGTGAAAAGCTACGGGCTGCTGGATACCATCTGGGGCGTGATTCTGCCCGGCGCCGTGTCCACCTGGAATTTTATCGTCATGCGCAGCTTCTTTGACAACTATCCCTCTGAGATAGAGGAATCCGGCAAAGTGGACGGGCTTACGGACGCGGGCGTTTTCTTCCGCCTGGTGCTTCCCACCTCCAAGGCGGTGCTTGCCACCATCGGCCTTTACTATGCCGTGAGCCTTTGGAACGCCTATTTCATTCCGTTCATCTATCTGAACGACCCCGATCTGTTCTCTTTGCAGCTCATCCTGCACGAGCTGCTGTCGGCCGGTTCGTCCAACAATGCCACCGTGGGCGTGGGCGACGTGCTTGTCGTGGAAGAATCGCTGAAATATGCTACTGTTCTGGTGTCCATCGCGCCCATCATGTGCGTGTATCCGTTCCTGCAAAAATACTTTGTCAAAGGCGTCATGATCGGCGCTGTTAAGGGCTGACCGCCCCAAGGAGGAAATTTACCATGGAACCTGTCCGTTCTTTTTGCAAGGATTCTCTTGCCGTCCGCATCTATGCCGACCGCACCGCAATGGGCGCGGCGGCCGCGAGGGACGGGGCTGCTCTGCTGCGCCGTCTGCTGGCGCAGCAGGACACCGTGCGCGCCGTATTTGCCGCCGCTCCTTCTCAGAATGAATTTCTGGAAGCACTGTGCGCCGCGCCGGATATCGACTGGAAACGCGTTACCGCATTCCACATGGATGAATATGTGGGCCTGGATGCAGCGGCGCCCCAAGGCTTCGGCAACTTTTTGCGCGCCCGCGTGTTCGACCGTTTGCCCTTTGGCCAAGTATGCTATCTGAACGGCAACGCGCCCGACGTTGAGGCCGAATGCAGCCGCTACGCCGGGCTGCTGGCACAGGCGCCAATCGACATTGTATTCATGGGCATCGGTGAAAACGGCCATATCGCTTTCAACGACCCGCCTGTGGCGGAATTCGACGATCCGGCCGCGGTAAAGGTTGTCGCCCTGGACGAAGTGTGCCGCAACCAGCAGGTACACGACGGATGCTTTGCTGATATCGGCCAGGTGCCCACCCACGCCTTGACACTGACAGTACCCACGCTGGCCGGCGCAAAGCATCATCTGTGCATCGTTCCCGCGCCCACCAAAGCAAAAGCTGTCCGCGACACTCTGGAAGGGCCTGTCTCCACCGCGTGCCCGGCATCCATCCTTCGCACCTGCCCTGGTGCGGTGCTTTATCTGGAGCGCGAGAGCGCCCAGCTTCTGACGGAGGTATAAGATCATGAACCTGTTTTTCATCCCCCAGCCCCAGCGGTGCATCTGTCTGACCGGAAGCGCGGACATTGGGCGGGAAACGCCTGTTGTGCTCTGCATGCCGCAGCCGGACGAGCGGCTGGTGCTGGCTGCCGGGAAACTGTTTGAACATGTGCGCACGGAACAGGGGCCTTTCGCGCTGTATTCGGAAAACAGCTTTGCCCCCGAGTGTCCCGTACGGCGTCCGGAGGGATACTTACTGAATGTGCGCGGCCCCGCCGTTCAACTTGCCGCTCATGATGCGCCGGGGTTGTTTTACGGTATACAGACGCTGCGCCAGTATCTGGAAATGCCGGAGCATCCCGCGATGGAGATCAACGATTGGCCTGAACTGGCGATGCGCAGCGATTATCTGGATATGCGCGGCCTGTTTCCAAAGTTCGAGAATCTTTTGAAATATGTGGAGGAAATGGCCCGGTATAAGCTGAACACGCTGGTGATCGAATACGAAGATAAGCTGCCCCGCAGCCGGAAGGAATTCTGTCATCCGCTGGATGCTCTGACGCCGGAGCAGCATGCGCTGCTTTTGAAAACGGCCCACGACCATTTTATCGATGTGATCCCGCTGCAGCAGAGCTTCGGCCATTTGGAGTATGCGCTCAAGCTGCCGGAGTACCAGCATCTGCGCGAACTGCCGGAGGCTCCCGGCGAGATGTGTCCGCTTCGGGAAGGCTCGTTTGAGCTGGCGGCCTCTTTGATCGAGGAAACAGCGCGCCTGCACCCGGACAGCCGGTACCTGCACCTGGGCTGCGACGAAGTGTGGAGCCTGGGCCAAAGCCCGGAATGCAGGGCCAGCGGCAAAAGCCGCGGACGCATCGCCATTGAATTCATCAACCGTCTGGCGGAAAAGGTCCTCTCTCTGGGCAAAACGCCCATCGTGTGGCACGACATGCTGGCCAACGTGTGGAAAGACGGCGATATGGGCGAAGCAGGCAACTATGACGAACTCGCTCTCATCAACAAAAACATCGTGGTGGCCATCTGGCTGTACAGCCCCGACCGTGTGAACATCGTTGCGCCGCGCCTGATGGAAACTCTGCACGCCCACGGCATAAAAACGCTGCCCTGCTGCGCTATCCGCGCCAGCGATCGCTGCGGTATGCAGAATTATCCCTGCATCGAACAACGCTTGCGCAATGTGGACGCCTGGTGTGAACTGATCGCTCAAAGCCGCTGCGACGGCATGGTAAACACCAACTGGTGCAGCACCTTCTCCTTCGGCAATCCTTATGGACTGTTCGAGACGAGCCGCTACACGGCTTTCTACGCCGCGGACCGCTGCTGGAACCTGCGCGCAAACAGCGCGGCTTTTCTGGAACGCTTTATGGGAGTTTACCACGGAGCGTATAAAATTGAGTTGACAACGGGCGCGGAGCGGCGGTACGATTACTACAAATTGATGGGGCAGTATCTGCCTCTTGTAACGCGCAACAAAGACACCGCCCGTCTCATCGACGTCATGTACCGGCAGGAATATGCTGCCTCGGTGAATTTTGCCGCGTTCCGCGGGGATCTTTTCCCGAACAGCAAAGTGGAACTGGATTGCCTGCGGGAACGCGCGCCCAAACAGTATGCCAATCTGCACAGGATAGAAGCGGAGCTGCGCGAGATCCTCGCCCGCTTGCTGACCCCGGAAATGGCTGAACTGTTTTTTGAATCCCGCAGCTATCCGAACCGGTTGTACCAGCGTGAACTGGAGCGTATCCTGGAGATGCCTCTGGCCTAAAATTGTCAAAATTGGGAGAGATGAATATGGACCTGAAAATTGCGCTTTCCGGCGATCTTCCCGCCCGCTGCAGCGATGCACTGGCCGCCCTTGCGCCGGAACTCGGCATGGTGCCCGCGGCGGAAGGGGTGCCTGTGCGTGGGCACCGGGGCGCAGCTCTTGCCGTTTGCTGCGACGGAGCATCCGTCACCATAGAGTGGGCGCAGCCCATCCAGTTCTACCGTGCGCTCAGCCTGCTGCCCCGTCCGCTGGCAGCTTGCGATATCCGGGAAGAGCCCTGCTTTGAGACGGTCGGCATGATGTTCGACACCTCGCGCAACGCAGTACTGCGGCCCGATACGCTCCGCAGCTTTTTGCGCAAGATGGCGCTGATGGGCATGAACCTGGGCATGATGTACACCGAGGATACCTACGAGGTTCCCGGCCAACCCTATTTTGGCTACCAGCGCGGCCGTTATACCTACGAGGAGCTGCACGCTCTGGATGACTATGCCGATATGCTGGGCATTGAACTTTGTCCCTGCGTGCAGACGTTGGGACATCTGAACCGTGCGCTGCACTGGCCCGCGATGCGGCGCCTGCAGGACAACGACGAAGTACTTTTAGCGGACAGCGAGGAGACCTATTCCTTTCTTCGGCAGATTCTCACTGCCGCCAGCGCGCCCTACCGCTCCAAACGTATCCACATCGGTATGGACGAAGCTCATGGCGTGGGCATGGGCGCTCATCTGCGTCTGCACGGCTATGAAAAGCCCTATGATATTTTGCGCCGTCATTTGAAGCGCGTATTGGATATCGTAAACGAACTGGGCCTTTCTCCCATGATGTGGAGCGATATGTATTTTCGCCTGGAATCCCCCACCAACGGATATTATGACGGGCCGATGCCCTCTCAGCAGGCCGTGGATGCAGTGGTTCCCGGCGTGGAGCTTGTCTACTGGGATTACTACCATATGCGCGAGGCGGAATACGACGAACAGCTGAAAAAGCACGATGCGCTGCATGCGCCCACGGTGTTCGCGGGCGGTATCTGGACCTGGTGCGGCCCTGCGCCCGATTACGACAAAACGCGCACCGCCACGCTGGCCGGCCTCTCCGCCTGCCGCAAGGCCGGGGTCCCTCTCGTGTTCGCCACAGCCTGGGGCGACAACGGCGCAGAAGCAAACCTCTACACCGCCCTGCTGGGCATGCAGATGTTTGCCGAATTTACCTACCACGGCTCCTTTGAGGATGAATGGCTGGCGCAGCGTATGCGCGTCTGCTGCCAGGCGGACGCCCGGGCGTTCTGGGACCTGACGCTGTTCAATCATATGGAAGGCATGCGCTCGGGCGAATTCCGCCCGGTGAACGCCGCGAAAATGCTGCTGTATCAGGACCCGCTGGTCCAGCTGTTTACCAAAGACACCCAGGGCTTTGCGCTGTCCCGCCATTACGCCGCTCTGACTCCGCGTTATGAAGCCTATGCGGCCGAGGGCGGCGCGTTCGCCCCGCTGTGGCAGTTTTATGCGATGCTGGCAGACGTTCTTACAAAAAAATGCGTTTGGCATGAACAAGCCTCACAGGCTGTCGTCAGCCATGATACAGCACTGGCAAAACAACTTGCGGACGGCCTTACGGAGACCATCGGCGCGGTGGAAGCGCTGCGCCTCGCCTGGCTTTCGCTTTGGAACGCCACCAACAAACCGCACGGCTTTGAAGTGATCGACGGCCGTTTGGGAGGCGTTGCCGCGCGGCTGGATACCGCACAGCGCCGGATGCGTGCATTCGCGGCAGGTGAGTGTGACACCATTCCCGAACTGGCCGAACCGGCGCTGCCGTATACGCTTCTCCCGGACGGAACGTTGGACGGGAGCTACCGTGTAGGCGAGATCCTCTCCGCCTGCAAGATCGATGGGTAGGCCCGGCCGGGCCAAAAGGGAGGCGTTTGTATGAACGCAAGCTCTTTTGTTTCCCCGCCGCAGCTTTTGGCACTGGCGCGGGAACTTGAACTGCCCTCCTGCGTCTGCGAACAGCTTGTTCAAACGGCTGTACCGGCGCTGCTGGATGCCTGTGCGGCACAATGTATGGCGCTCACCGCACCGGACACTGCATTTCCTGCCTGGAAGCACTTGGAAGCCCAGTTTTCCGGGCGTGACCCGGACGGCATGCAGATTTTGGCGCTGTATTTGGCAGCTGCCTGCCGCACGCGGGAAAAATACCGTATGATGTGCATTCCGGACGAAATCTTTCGCGACACTATGGGCTGTTTCTCCCGTTTTTTGCGGGAGGCCAAAGCCCGTTCCGGCCGGTTCATATTTGACCGTGCCTTTTGGGCATGGCGGCACCTCGCGTGCCGCTTGTTCCGGCTGGGTACACTGGAATTTGAATACCGAGCAGCCGGCGCGGATGAGCCCCTCCCATCCGGTATTGGCCCGGGCACCCCTGTGCTGTCGGTGCATATCCCCTCTGACGCCCGGCTTTCAGACGACGCGCTGCCCGGCTCGTACGGACAGGCCGATGAATTTTTTGCTTTGCACGGCCCGGCACTGTGTAAAAGCGGCATGCCCCGCGCTGTGCTGTGCGGCACTTGGCTGCTCTCGCCCGCGCTGCGTGCGCTGCTGTCCCCGGACTCCGGCATTTCCCGTTTTGGCAGGGATTATAACATCTATGCGGCCGACACTGACAGCGAATCTTTTTATCTCTGGCTGTTCGGCGGCAAAAAGCCCCTTGCTCTGCTTCCCAGGCAAACCAGCCTACAGCGAGCCGTGGCGGCACACCTGGAGCAAGGCGGGTATATCGGGTCCGGCTACGGAATAAAAAAGTAAAACGAATCTCTTGGCTCATTTTCTTTTGCAAAGCAGCCGTGCATCCCTGGCGGATGTGCGGCTGTTTTTTTATATTTTCGCTGCTCCGGCAAGTGCACAGGAAAAACGCACAGATCCGGAGAGGCAACATTGTTGTTCTTTTCCGGTCGCGCCATCTGCTGCCATGTCCTCGTGCAGATCCGTGATGGCGTCGCCCTTGCTGGCAAAGCACATGGACGTGAACGGCGTACCGCCCGCCGCCTGGGGCCACACGCCGGCCGTATGGTCCACAAAATAGGTGTCGAAGCCCTGCCGCCTGATCTCGTCCGCGGAAAGGCCCTTTGTCAGCTGGTATACAATGGCGCTCACCATCTCCAGATGGGCCAGCTCCTCGGTTCCGATATCCGTCAGCAGGCCCGCCACGCCGCGCCAGGGCATGGTGTAGCGCTGGGACAAATAGCGCATGCTCGCGCCCAGCTCGCCGTCCGGGCCGCCGTACTGGGTGATGATCACCTTTGCCGCCGCCGCGTTAGGCGTTTTGATCCTGACCGGGAATTGCAGGCGTTTCTCATAGCTCCACATCGTTTTCGTCCTCCGTTTCCCACGGCCAGGGCGCGCACGTCCAGTTCCAGGTACACGTGCCGCCTGCGTCATAGAAGTTTACAGGCCCGATGAGCCGTTCGTACTGCTTTACCGCGATGCCGCGCCGGGCGCGCACTTCCTCGTGGGCCGCAAGGGCCGCTTTGTCACAGGGGTGCGTGTCCAGAAACAGGCGCAGGTCGTCCATTGCAAAGCTGAGCTGGGCAAGTTCGCGCTCCACCTTGGATACACAGGTGCATTCAGTGTTCATACCGCACCTCCGGAGGACAAAACGGCAGGTCCAGCGCCGCGAACAGCGTGCCGCGGCACAACGCCTCGGACACCGGATAGATCTGTTCAAAGCGCTGCACCGGCACTGTGGCAATGGCCAGATGGCAGCGGCAGCTCTGCCCTGCGTTTTGCAGGTCGTTTTCGTTCATGGTCTTCAATCGCTCCTTTCTGTTGATCGCGGCGCGGGCCGCAAGCACCCGGCCGCCTGCTCTATGGTATGACGCCGCACGCCGTTCCCGTGCGCCCCGTTCGGCGGCCGGATCTGCCCGTTTTGCTTCCGGAGCGCTTTTTTGAACGCTCTGATGCTCTGTGCCGCCGCGCGCCCCGGAAAATGGCTGAGAAAACGATCTGTAAATTTTTTTGCGGGGCGGTCCTTCCTCTCCGCAGGAAGGAGGGTGCGGCCGGCAGACCGGAGGCATCCCGCCGCGCCGCTGTGCGTCTTAATACAAAATTAATCTGTCAGGGGGGCTTGTACGCCCCGGTCAATGCCGTATAATGAAACTTGACCGGCCGGTCAAACCTGCGGCGGAACGGGAGGGACTGCCTTGAACGAAAAATTTTTCACACTGTCTCCGGAAAAGCAGGCGCGCATTACGAACGCCGCGCTGGAGGTGTTCGCCCGCAACGATTACAAGCACGCCTCCACCGACGATATCGCGGCTAAGGCAGGCATCTCTAAGGGGCTTCTGTTTTACTATTTCCGCAACAAGCAGTCGCTGTACCTGTATCTGTACGACTATGCGCTGGAGCAGGTGCGCGGGCAGGTGCTGCGGCAGAAGCTGGACGGCGTGACGGATTTTTTCGAGCTGATGCACATCGGCGCACGGGCCAAGCTGGAACTGCTGACGCGCTGCCCTTATCTGTTGGAATTTTCCATCCGCGCCTTCTACTCCCGGGGCGAGGCTGTTTCCGACGCGGTACAGGCCAGGCTGAACGGGGACCTCACCGGCAGCTTCGCGCAGTATTTTTCCAACATCGATTTTTCCAAATTCCGTCCCGGTGTGGATCCTGCCCAGCTTCTGCGCATGCTGACCTGGATGACCGAGGGCTACATGAACGAAAAGCAGCGCGCCGGCGTGCCTCTGCGGCTTGAGGATATCCTGGCCGATTACAGCGGCTGGGAAAAAATGTTCCGCAAGATCGCCTACAAGGAGGAATATTTATGAGCGTGATCGCGCTTTCGCACATCACAAAGGATTACGGCGGCGGGCACGGCGTGTTCGACGTTTCGTTCGCCGTGGAGCAGGGAGAGGTGTTCGGCTTTCTTGGCCCAAACGGCGCAGGAAAAACCACCACCATCCGCCAGTTGATGGGGTTCCTTGCGCCGGATTCCGGCACCTGCACGATCAACGGCCTTGACTGCCGCACACAGACTGCGGCCATTCAAAAAAATATGGGCTATATTCCGGGCGAGCCCGCCCTGCCCGACGATATGCGCGGCGGCGAGTTCATCCGCTTTCTGGCCGCCTACCGCGGCATGCGGGGCACGGGCCGCGCCGGAGAGCTTTGCGAGCGCTTTGAGTTGGACGCCTCGGGCCGGATACGGCGCATGTCCAAGGGAATGAAGCAGAAGGTGGCCATTGTATGCGCGCTGATGCATGACCCGGCGGTGCTCATCCTCGATGAACCCACCAGCGGATTGGACCCGCTGATGCAGAACCGCTTCATCGACCTGATCCTGGAGGAAAAGCAGCGCGGCAAGACCGTACTGATGTCCTCCCATATGTTCGAGGAGGTGGAACGCACCTGCGCCCGCGTGGGGATTCTGCGGGAGGGGCGCCTGGCCGCCGTGGAGGAGATCGGCACACTGAAGGCGCGTCGCAGCCGCACCTATTCCGTCACGCTTTCCACACCGGATGCCGCGGCAGCTTTTGCGGCCGCGCCCGGCCTGCGGGTGCAGGCTGCGCAGGGCTGCACGGTGACGGTGCGCGTGCGGGACGGCATGTCCGCTCTGACCACCGCGATGGCCCGCTTTCCGGTGACGTCCATCGACGCGCCGCGTCAAAGTCTGGAGGACGTGTTCCTGCACTATTACGGAAAGGAGACGCAGAGCTGATGAACGGTGTGCTTTTCCGGCGCAGCGCAAGATCGCTGTGGAAAACATGGGTGGTTTTTGCGGCCGTGCTTTCGCTGTATGTGTCCATGATCACAGCCATGTTCGACCCCAAGCTCAACGCCACACTGGACGAGATCGTGACGGCCATGCCTCAGCTCATGAATATGGTGGGCATGCAGGCGGGCAGCAGCTCGCTGGGCGGGTTCCTCATCAACTATCTGTACGGCTTTCTGCTGCTGCTTCTGCCTCTGGTATTTTCCATTCTGGCGGCGAACCGGCTGGTCGCGCGCTGGGTGGACACGGGCAGTATGGCCTATCTGCTGGCCTCGCCCAACACCCGGGCGCGGGTAGCGCGCACCCAGGCGCTGGTGCTCATTGCGGGCGGTACGCTGCTTACCGCCTACTGTACGGCGCTGGCCGTGGGCTGCGCCGCCGCGATGTTTCCCGGCGAGCTGGATGTCCCCGCCTATCTCGTGGTGAACGCCGGGCTGCTGTGCCTGCATCTGGCGCTGGGCGGGTTCTGCTTTTTCGCCTCCTGCCTGTTCAACGAGAGCCGCCTTTCCGTGGCGCTGGGCGCGGGCGTTCCCGTGCTGTTTTTCCTCATCCGCATGCTGGCCAACATGGGCGGCCGGCTGGAAAAATTGAAATACGCCACCGTGTTCACCCTGTTTGACCCCACCGGCCTTTTCCGCGGCGACAGCGCCGCGTACGCAGGCGCGGCCGTGCTGCTGGCGCTGGGGCTTGGTTTTTACGCGCTGGGCACGGCCGTGTTCAGCCGGCGGGACCTGCCGCTGTAACGCCTAATGCCGTACTGAGCCGCGCACGCTGCGCTTCGAGGGCCGGCTCTCTATACGCCCCGGCGTCAGCCCTGCAGGGTGACGCGGAGTTGTTTTGAATGAAAAAAGGGCGTGTTTGCACCAGAGGCCGTGCTTTCGGCGCGGTTGTCTGCACCAGAACCCCTACACAGCATCTGCACATGCCCGCGGGCGCGCCGCCATCCCGTTTCGCGGCACCCTCCGCGTGGCTTGCACTTTACTTCGCAAAGGCACAATGGCTTTTCTCCGAGCGTTTTTCCTTTCTGTTTTTTCTGCAATACGTGCCGCGCTCTTTCCGGGCGCGGCTTTTTCTGTGTGCCGTCCGGCCTTTTCTATGGCCGGACCCCGGAAAAGACTGTTTTTTCGGCAAGTTATGTAAAGGAAATGTAAAATCATGTCCTTCCCCTCTGGCTTTTGTCAGGAACTGCCATTATACTTGTAAAGGTATAGTAAGTTTTTTGTAAAAAGAAAGCGAGGGCTTTGCTTGACGATCTCCCTGAGTGAATTTCTGGCGCAGCTTGCCGCGAACCCGGTTCTGGCCGTCACAGTGGCGCTGACGCTGGGCGTGGTGCTGGTGAACGGCTGGACGGATGCGCCCAATGCCATCGCCACCTGTGTTTCCACCCGCGCGATGAGCGCGCGCAGCGCCATTTTAATGGCGGCTGTCTTTAACTTCCTGGGCGTTCTGGTGATGACCATGGTGAACGCCAGCGTCGCGGCCACCATCTACAACATGGTGGATTTCGGCGGCAACACCGCAGACGCGCTGACGGCGCTGTGCGCGGCGCTCGTAGCCATCGTGGCATGGGCCACGGCCGCCTGGTGGTTCGGCATCCCCACCAGCGAGAGCCACGCCCTGATCGCCGGGCTGTCCGGTGCGGCCATCGCGCTGCACGGAGGCTTTGCGGGCATCAACGGCGGCGAATGGATCAAGGTCCTGTACGGCCTGGTTCTGTCTACTCTGCTGGGCTTCGCATTCGGCTGGGCCGCGGCCAGGCTGGTGGAGTTCCTGTGCAAAAGCATGGACCGGCGGCGCACCACGGGCTTTTTCGGCGGCGCACAGATCACGGGCGGCGCGGCTATGGCGTTCATGCACGGCGCACAGGACGGCCAAAAGTTTATGGGCGTTTTCATGCTGGGCATCTTTCTGGCCAACGGACAGGACAACGTCACCAATTTCCAGATCCCGCTGTGGCTGATGGTATTGTGCAGTGCCGTAATGGCTCTGGGCACTTCCATCGGCGGCTACCGCATCATCAAGGCTGTGGGCATGGATATGGTGAAGCTGGAAAAATACCAGGGCTTTGCCGCCGACATGGCGGGCGCGGCCTGCCTGCTGCTTTCCTCGCTGACTGGCATCCCTGTTTCAACAACGCACACCAAGACCACCGCCATTATGGGCGTGGGCGCGGCGCGGCGGCTGTCCAGCGTGAACTGGGGCGTGGTAAAGGAAATGGGGCTGACGTGGGCGCTGACGTTCCCCGGGTGCGGGGCCATTGGCTTTTTGATGGCACGGCTGTTCATGTGGCTGTTCTGAGAATAGGAAGGAGAACGTGAAAATGGCACGAAAAAAGGAAACGGATTATTTTGAGGCCTTTGTGGGCGGCGTAAATTCCGCCTGCGCTGCGGCGGACATGCTTTGCACGGTGTTTGACCACTATGAGCCGGAGGCGCTGCCCGGGCATATCGAGGCTATGCACAAAATCGAGCACTCGGCCGATATCGCAAAGCACGGCACGATGGAACAGCTTGTGCGCGAGTTCCTGCCCCCCATTGACCGGGAAGATATCATGGAGCTTTCCGGCACCATCGACGACGTGACAGACAGCATTGAGGATGTTCTGCTGCGGCTGTATATGTTCAATATCCGCACGCTGCGGCCCGAGGCGCAGGCTTTTGCACAGGTCATCGCAGACTGCTGCGCCGCGCTCAAGACCATGATGGAGGAGTTTCCCAATTTCCGCAGATCCAAGACCATCCACACCCAGATCGTTGAGATAAACGGCCTGGAGGAGCAAGGCGATAAGCTGTACACAGACGCCATGCACACGCTGTACGCGGATGCCAGCACGCCCGTGGACGTGATGGCTTGGACGGCGCTGTTCGACCGCCTGGAAAAATGCTGCGACAAATGCGAGGATGTGGCCGATGTTGTGGAGCGCGTCATCCTGAAAAACAGCTGAGGCTGCAGCTTTATGATAAACGGAAAGGGCCTGTGCGGTTTTCCACCGCGCAGGCCCCTTTTGTTGAAAACTTTTCATTCCTTTCATCTGGCTTTCCGCCGCATGCATCAGTATTCTCCCCGGCTGTTTTCATCCCGTGTACGGGAAGCGCGGTACTGGCCCAGCAGGCCGTCGTATTTTTTACCGCTGATGCGGTAATACAATTCGAACCCCAGCGTCATTGTCAGAAGCACCGCCAGGAAAATCAGGAAAAACAGCGCCCATGCGCCCGGCTGCGCTGCGGGCAGCCAGCCGAACCCGGCGGCAATGGCCGAAAGCACCGCCAGATACGGCACTGCAAATACGAACAGCCGCAGCGTATAGCGCAGCCTTTTGATAACAAGCTCTGTAAACGCGACGATCTGCAGCACGCCGCCCGCCAGCGACAGCAGCAGAAACGAAAACAGGTAGTTATCGGGCAGACCGCCCCAGCCGAAGACCAGATCCAGAACGGCATACACGCACATGGTGGCCGTAAAAATATAGCATGCGGCCGTCTTTACAGGCATTACGATATCAAAAAATTTTTTCACAGCAAACACTCCTTTTCCGGTATAGGGCTCACAGCCCCAACTTTGCCTTGAGGGCAGGCACATACTGGCGCGACGCCACCACCACCTCGCCGTTGGACATCGTCACCCGCATTCGCCCGCCGAAGTCCGGACGCAGCGCCGCCACATGGGCAAAATTCAGCAGCACCGATTTACCCGCGCGCACAAAATCCCGCGCGGCAAGCTGCTCCTCCAGTTCGTACAGGCGCAGGGGCGTTTCATATACGGCGTCCGCTGTATAAAGAAACGTCTTTTTGTCCGCCGTGTCGGCATACAGCACGTCTGCCGCCGCCAGAACGTAGGTGGCGCCGTCCCTTTCTCCGGTGAGCTTCGCGTCGTAAACGCGCAGGCGCGCCAAAAGTGAAAGCACTGTGTCGTCAAGCTGCCTGCAGCGCACCACCACCTCGATGTCCGCGCAGGCCGGGTCCTCACAGATACGGATGTTCAACAGCCCCTCCCCCTTTGTTTGTGTTTATCCCGCGGCCGCATCTTTATGATACACACCCCGGCCCGCCGCTGCAAGCGCTCCGGAGCAAGCTGCGCAAAACAGGCCCTCACCTGCACAAAAAAGGCCTGCCGCGCAGGCTTGCCGCCGCAGAACAGATGTGTTACCATGAAGAAAACATGCAGGGGAAGTGCTTTTTTGAAAGAAAACAAATACGATGACAGCGTATTTTTCGAGCAGTACAGCCATATGCCCCGTTCCGAGCAGGGGCTTTCCGCCGCAGGCGAATGGCCGGCACTGAAAGCGCTGCTGCCGGAGCTCGCCGGCAAGCGCGTGCTGGACCTTGGCTGTGGTTTCGGATGGCATTGCCGGTACGCGGCCGAGCATGGCGCGGCCCGTGTGCTTGGGACGGACCTTTCCCAACGCATGCTGGAACGCGCCCGCGCCATGACCGACAGCCCCGTCGTGGAATACCGGCGCGCGGCCATTGAGGATATGCGGCCCGCCCCTGCGGCTTGGGACGTCGTTCTCAGTTCACTGGCGCTGCATTATGTGGAAGATTACGCGGGCGTGTGCCGCATGGTCTGGGACGCGCTGTCCCCCGGCGGATGGTTTATTTTTTCGGCGGAACATCCGGTGTTCACGGCCCAGGGGCCGCAGGACTGGCAGAGGGACGCAGGCGGCGCCCCGCTGCACTGGCCCGTGGACCGATACTTTGAGCAGGGACCCCGGGACGCGGTGTTTTTAGGCGAGCATATGCGCAAATACCACCGCACCGTTACGGGCTATGTGCAGCCGCTTCTGGCGCGTGGCTTCGCGCTGGAGGCGCTGGTGGAGCCGCAGCCTGCGCAGGAGATGCTGGACGCCGTGCCCGGTATGGCCGACGAGCTGCGGCGGCCGATGATGCTCATTCTCAAAGCGCGCAAGCCGCGGCGGAGCGGACGAGAACAGGAATAAGCCATAACCACCGGCGAATGAACTGTTCCAGAAGAAAAAGACAGAAATAAAACCACCATTGATAGGATAAAGAAGGATTAGACAAACAGGCGTCGTTTTTGGAAAGGAGAGAGCTTGGAGTAAAGCTGAATGCGTTCATGGTTGTAAAAAGCGATATAACTATCAATGAGCGTTTGTGCTTCGCGGATGGTCTCCGTCTTGAAAAGACGAATGCATTCGGATTTGAGAATGGAAAAGAAATTTTCTGCCATAGCATTGTCGTATGGGTTCGCCCGTCTTGACATAGACGGAGTAATGCCGTATTGTGTAGTTAGGGCAAAATAGCTTTGAGAAGCATATTGAAAGCCTTGGTCACTGTGGAGTAGCAGCTCTGCAGTGACCTCTTCTTTTTCTATTGCCGTGCGGATCGTATCCAGCACCAGTTTGATACTTTGGCGGGTGCTGGTTTTGTAGGCGACGATGCTTAAGTCAAACAAATCGCGGATGACGGAAAGGTAAAGAGTTCCCTGCTTGGTTGGAATATAACTGATACCGGTTACCCATTTTTGATTGGGTCTGTCAGCATAGAAATTGCGATTCAACAGATTCGCATAAGTTCGTGTTTCCCCTGCCGGTGGTTTCCTTACTCAAGAAAAATATGCGGCGGCCGGGTTCCGGCCGCCGCATATTCATATCTCTTTCTGTTCCGCCGCCAGCGCGCGCTGTGCCGCGCGGTAGGCGCTGGGCGTCTGCCCCGCTTTTTTCTTGAACACCTTCGTAAAATAGTTCACGTCTGAAAAGCCCACCGCCGCGGCAATCTGCCCAATGGGCAGCTGCGCGCGCCCGCGCAGCAGGCGCTTGGCCTCCGCAATGCGCTTTTCCGAAACATATTCCGGCAGGCTTTTGCCCACCTCGCGGTTGAATTGGCTGGAAAGATAGCTGGCGTTCACACCCAGCTGCCGGGCAATGGCCTCCAGCGAAATGCCCTCGGCCAAATTGAATTGCACATAAGTGAGCATGCTTCGCACATTGGGGGAATAGCTGGCCATGGAACGCGTCTGCGCCAGACGACAGTAATCCTCCACGATCTCCCGCCGCATGGGATAAAGGTCGGCCTCCTGCTCCACCGCCTCGATGCGCATGGCCCATTTGGCGCTGATTGCGTCGATATAAAACGGATGCACCTGCGCGGCCTCCACAGCCTTGCGCATCAGCGTATTGAGCACGATGAACAGGTTTTTCCGGTTGCGCAGCTTATTGGGCACCCGCTCCAGCCGCAGAGTTGTCTCCTCCACCATGTCGGCGGCGCGCATATCGCCGCGGGCCACCGCTTCCATAAGCCTGCGCTCTCCCTCATACCGCCGTGCAATGGCGTCTGCGCGCACCTGCATGGAATCCTCCTCAAATACGGGACAGGGGGACGGGTCCTCCGGGGAGATATCCCGGCTGCTGAAAGCGCTGGACGCAAGGCTCTCGCCGTACACGCCCGCCGCCAGTACGCCCAGTGCGGCGCGCACCTTGCCGCGGCTCAGCGTGGGAAGGTCTCTGTAATAAACGCCGTACTGTTCTTTCAGGCCCAGCGGCACGCCCTGGGACGCCAGAATCTCCTCCAGCTGCGCGCCGTCCGCCCGCTCGGGCAGATAGGGACCGATGAGCACGAAGCCGTCCCCTTTCCAAAGCGCCAGCGCCGTGAAGCATATGCCGAAAGGGGTTTTGATCTCGCACGGGATGCCGGGAACACAGTCGAACAGGACGCCGCCGAACAGCACCTCGTCGTAGCTTTTTGCCACGGCGGACGGGATGCGCGCGCGGTCCAGCGAATCGCTTGGCGCCAGCTTGCGCGTCAGATAAGTAAAATTTGTATTGAGCAGAAGATGCACAAGCTCCACATAAGGGGTCAGACGCTCCAGCACTTCCATGCACAGTTCCTCCCGATATTGTATTTCGTGGTTTCAGTATAGCACAGTTTCGCAAGATATGTCATTGACTTATCCGATTTTCTTTGTTAATTTTAAATAAAATCGAAAGATTTTTCAGGTTATTTTTTACCAATTCGCAATCACTCTTCTTTTGGTGCAAGGCTGCACAAAATAATCAATCGGAACAAAACAAAAAGAAAGGATCTGATCGAATGCCCGTGGATATGCGTGCAAAGCCCTATTACCTGGATGACGAGGCTGTGCAGTGGGTGGAGGACACCATCGCCTCGATGTCGCTTGAGGAAAAGATCGGCCAGCTGTTTTTCAACATGGGTTCCTCCCGCACCGAGGAATATTTGAAAATGACCGTTGACAAATACCACATCGGCGGTATCCGCTACAACCCCGGCACCGCGGCCGAGGTGCATGAGCAGAACCGTATTCTGCAGGAAAATTCCAAAATTCCTCTCATCATCGCCTGCAATACCGAGAACGGCGGCAACGGTGCGTGCAGCAACGGCACAATGATCGGCGCACAGACAAAGATCGGCGCGACGGGCGACGCAAAATACGCCAAAGCGCTTGGCAAAATGGCCAACACGGAGGCCGCGGCCATCGGCTGCAACCTCAGCTTCGCTCCGGTTTCCGATATTTACTACAACTGGCACAACCCCGTCGTCGGCCTGCGCACCTACGGCAACGATCCGCAGCGCGTGATGGAAATGACCCAGGCCTACATGGAGGGCGCGCACGAGGTGCCCGGCTTCTGCTGCGCGGCCAAGCACTTCCCCGGCGACGGCCTGGATGACCGTGACCAGCATGTTGCCAACAGCGTCAACACCTTTTCCTGCGAGGAATGGGACGCCACCTTCGGCAAAATCTACGCAAACCTCATCGACAACGGGCTGGAGGCCATCATGGCCGGACATATCATGCTTCCAAGCTATACCCGTGCCATGAACCCGGACATCAAGGACGACGACATCATGCCGGCCACGCTGTCTAAGGAGTTGCTGACGGACCTGCTCAAGGGCAAAATGGGCTTCAACGGCATGGTGCTCACAGACGCCAGCCATATGGTGGGCCTCACCTGCCGCATGAAGCGCAGCGACATGATCCCCGCCGCCATTGCCGCAGGCTGCGACATGTTCCTGTTCTTCAACGACATGGACGAAGACTTCGCCTCCATGATGAACGGTTACAAAAACGGCGTCATCACCGACGAACGCCTGGATGACGCCCTGCACCGCATCCTGGCGCTGAAAGCCCACATGGGCCTGCACAAAAAGGCACGGACAGAGCTTGTTCCCCCCGCCGCCGAGATGGAAAGGGTTATCGGCTGCGCCGCGCACAGGGCCATGCAGAAAGAGATCTCCGAGCATGCGCTGACGCTGGTGAAATACAAGGACGCGGACGTGCTGCCCATGACGCCGGAAAAGTACAGGCGCATCATGATTGTGTACGTCACCGGGCTGGAGGCCAAAGGCCTGGGCGGCGCGATGAAAAAGCTGATGGGCGGCGGCAAAAACGCAGCCGAGAGCCTGAAAGAAAAGCTGGAAGCCAAGGGCTTTGAAGTAACGCTGTACGAAAGCCCGATGGACAAGATCCAAAAGCGCATCGCCGCGGGCGAAAAAGTGGATTTCAACATCTACTTCGCAGGCAAGGATACAATTGCGGATTTTGTGGGCGCACAGGATCTTATCATCACACTTGTGGACGTGGCCGGCGGCTTCCAGGCCGTAGCGCGCCCGGGCTTCGGCATGACAAAGGGCGGCGGCGAGATCCCCTGGTATGTGTTCGAGCTCCCTGTTATCGTCATCGGCTGCCAGCAGCCGACGATCCTGGCGGACATTCCCCAGGCCCGCACCTATATCAACACCTACGATTCCGCTCCCGCTACGCTGGATGTGCTGGTGGACGAGCTGATGGCCGGGCCGGAAGCTTTCAAGGGCAAAGACCCCATCGACAGCTTCTGCGGCATGTGGGACACGCATCTGTGAATCTTTTGCAAAAAAGCGCGCGGGCATAATGCGGCCCGCGCGCCTTTACTGCTTTCCGGCCCCTGCAACCATATGAACCTTTCAAATCCAAGGAGGAAGCTTATGTCTGAAAATCCGTTCGCCGCGTTCACTCCCAAAAAAGAATGGCTTGTGTGCGTGGATTCCGACGGCTGCGCCATGGACACCATGGATTCCAAGCACCATCAGGCCTTCTGCCCACAGCTCATCCGTGTGTACGGGCTGGAGGAATACGCCGGGCTCATCACCCCCCACTGGATGGAAGTGAACCTGTACAGCCGCACCCGCGGCGTGAACCGCTTTAAAGGGCTTGCCGCCACGATGCGCATGCTGGCGGAACACGGCGTGCGTGTCCCCGGCGCGGACGAGCTGTGCGCCTGGGTGGAAAAGGCCCCCAAGCTTTCAAACCCGGCGCTGGAGGAAGCCGTTGCGGCCGGCGGCGGCGCGGGCCTGCAAAAAGCGTTGGAATGGAGCCGCGCCGTCAACGCGGCCATCGCCGCCATGGGCGATGCTTCGCGGCCGTTTCCCGGCTGCAGAGAGGCCCTGGCGGCGATCCATGTGCTGACGGACACCGCCGTTGTTTCCAGCGCCAACAGCGAGGCTTTGGCGGAAGAATGGACGCGCCACGGCCTTGTCCAGCATATGGACGTCGTTCTGGGCCAGGACGCAGGCACCAAAGAGGCCTGCCTTTCGGCGCTTTCTGCCAAGGGCTATGCGCCGGGCCATGTGCTGATGGTTGGCGACGCCCTGGGCGACCTTGCCGCCGCGCAGCACGCAGACGCGCTGTTCTATCCCATTCTCGTAGGCAAGGAAAAAACGAGCTGGGAGCGCCTTGTCTCCGAAGCGCTGCCCCGTTTCCTGGCGGGCACTTTTGCGGGTGCATATCAGGAACAGCTTCTGGCCGAGCAACGGGAAATTCTGAAATAAGCCTTTGACTCCGCACCGCAAAGCCTGCGCTTTCCGCGGCCCGGAAAATATGGCTCTCAGGCCATGTATCGTTGAAAACAGGCTTAACACAGTATTTCCTCTGTTCCTTCTCATAAAATATTCAACCCTGCTTCACTAAATTTTTAAAGGGTCATTCGGAGAAATTTTTATTGCGGAATAATGAAGAATGCCCGGCCCCGTGCTGCTTTACGGGGCCGGGCATTCTTTTTTTACAGTTATTTTGGGCTGCTTACGCCCGGTCCGCCGCTTTCCGCGCGCAAACGGCCGCCGCGCACAGCGCAAGGGCGTTCAGCGCCAGCGTCACGCACAGCAGCACGGCCGATGCGAACGCAGCCGCCTGCGCCGTATCCAAAAAAGCTCCCACATCCTCAATGCGCGAAAGATGCGCATGATAACGCAATTGAAGATACAGCGCCGCCGCACAGGCGGCAAAGCTGACGCATACCAAAGGCAGCGCCGGATGCAGCGCGCGCGGCCGGGCCGCCGTGCGGATCATCGCCGCCACGGGCAGCATCCAGGCCAAAAGGCCCAAAGCCAGGCTGGCAAGGTTCATCCAGCCCGCGCCGATCCCTGCAAAAAATTCCATTGTGTGCTCCTTTCCCGCGCCGCAGGAAAGATTGCACCGTCACCGCTCCTCAATGGTATAAGTGAACTCGTACTGCTCCTGCAGCGCTTTCACCTTATCCTCGTTATCTTCGATGAACGTGGGCGTATAAACGGATTTTCCCTCTTTCTTATACGCCTCCATGATCTCCTGCAGCTTGTCCCAGCATTCGTCTTTCTTTTCGTAATCCTCCGCGAGGTTGATGATGAATTCGCGGTGTTTGGGAATGCGTGCCTTCATGTCGTTTCCTCTCCTTTGTCATTCAATGAAATGCCAAAGGAAATTGTACGCAAAAAGCGCGCCTGCGTCAAGTGTGCGGCCGCCGCGCGGCCGTCAGAAATGCATTTCGTAGTAATACCAGCCGCTGCGCAGCCTCTCGGTGTAATACCAGTTGTCCCCCTCCGTTTCTTCCCAGCACCAGCCCGCGCCCGACGGAGCGAGCGTCATATCCCCTGTGCCGCCGAAGCCCAGCGGAACATCCCCGGGCGAATAATAGAAACCATTATAGCTTGTCTGGGATGCAAAGCCCGAGACCCCGCATTCAAACTGTACCTGTCCGGTACGGCTGTCATAAGAGATGCGGTCCACTCCCGGATATTCTGCGTCACCGGCGGCGCCTGCCAGAGCGATCTCACCCGCCAGCGCCTCCAGCGCCTGTACGTCCCGCTCCACCAGAGCCGCCACCGACGCCTGTGAAGCAAGCCCGCAGGCCGTAAGAAAAAGCACCAGGCAGCAAACAGCCGCAGAGCAAAGCTTTTTCCTCATATTTCTTTCCCCCTTTTTCGCGCATTGTACATCCAAACCCGATGGGGCATGTCCCGGCGGCAAAATGTGGGCCATGATTTCGGCCCGCAGGCGTGCTTGACGATGCCATGCGCAAAACTGCTCTTTTCGGAGCGGTATTTTGTTACACGAGGGGGCGCAGCTCCTGCTCCATCACATCCGGGTCCAGCGTGCCCGCCTGTACACGGGCGGCATTATAAGTGCTGATGCCGTCCCCCACCGGCAGCACACACAACAGCGCAAACAGCACTGCACCCAGAAACACCGCGATGCGCACCAACGCCACAGTGCGGAACTGCCGCAGGATGACGCACACGAATACGCAGGCCATCCAGACCAGAAACACGCTTGCAAGCACGCGCTTCACTGTCAGGCCGTAAGCCGCGATATAAAGCGCCATTTTTGCAGCTGCCGTGGCCAGCAGCAGCAGCGTCAGCGCCGAAAGCGCGGTATTGCATACCCGCAGCAGACAGTTTTCCGCAGCCTGCGCACGGCTCATCACATTGGCGGCCAGCAGAATAACGATGTTGATGGCCGCCACACGGCACAATTCAAAAAAGCCCTGACGCGCATACTCGGAATAAGAAAATCCCTCAGGCAGTGCGCCCCAAAATGCGCCGAACAGATATTTCGCCTGCATGGAGATAAACAACAGATACACCGCGCACAGCACGAACAAAGCCGTAAGGACTGTGGAGCGGGGCGCGAACCGCAGGCCCCGCTGCACCGCGCACACCTCCTTTTTGTCGTAAACACAGGCGCGGCGGCCGCGCACGGCGCCATATACAAGGCCATACAGGTACAGAGCCGTGGGCAGCGCAAAAAACACTTTCACGACAAACTCCGTCCAGGAATCCCTCCAGCCGGAAAACCATGCGGCAAGGCGGCCTATAAAACCCGAAAGCAGCGATGCAAAGCCGTCATCTGCCGCCATCAGCAGCGGCAGCACGAAGCACAGGCACAGCAGCGCCAGCGCCACGCCGCCCAGCACCCCCAGCAGGCGTTTGCCCCGGCTTCGCTCTCCCGGCTCAGAACGGGCCGCGCGCACACGGCGGCCAAGCCCTTTCAAGCCAAAAACAAACGCCGCAGGCAGACGCATGAAGTTGCCCCAGGGCAGAACAAACAGAGCGTTGAGCACGTCCAGCGGCAGCCAATTAGAGGTCTTTCCACTTTTCAACAGACGGCCCGTGGCGCTCAGCGTCCAGTATTCCGCTGTGAACAGCAGCGCGCCGTAATGGACGGCTCCCAACAGTCCGCCGCCGTAGGGCAGTGCATAGCCAAGCCCCAGGCAAAGCAGTACCGCCAGCCAGAACCAGCTTTCCCGGGGCGGGCGCAGCTTTGCAAGATACACATAAGCCAGTACCGCGCCCGCAAAAAGTGCCGTGAACAGAGCGGTGCCCGTGCCCGCATTGCCGAACCACCGCCAGCCGCTCCAGAGCTGAAGCTCCCAGAACAGCCAGCCCACGGCCAGGAAACCACAGGCAAACGCCGCGTCCACTCCGGTGAAGCCGGGCGTCTTTTCTGTCCGGCCGACGGCGGAGCCCCCGTACTGACAGGGCGCACCAAGCGGTGCGGCGGCCTCCTGCACGGCATTCTCCTGCGCCGCGGGCTTCACGGCCCTTGAAAACGGCGCACTTTTACAAGGCGGGCACGGCATGCCCGCCGTCTTTTTCTCCTGTTCCATTTTGTCAGTCCTCCGTGTAGTCTAAAATGTCCGCCGGCTTGCAGTCCAACGCCTTGCACAGCGCCTCCAGCGTGGAAAAACGAATGGCCTTCGCCTTATTGTTTTTGAGGATGGAGAGATTCGCGGGCGTGATGCCGACGCGTTCGGCCAACTCTCCCGCACTCATTTTCCGGCGCGCCATCATCACGTCGATGTTCACCACAATGGGCATTTCGGCACGTCCTTTCTCAAATCGTATAGTCGTTTTCATCTTTGAGCCGAACCGCCTCGGCAAAGACATTCTTCACCACGCGCAAAATCAGGCCAACAAATGCCGCAGCCGCGCTGACGATGAGGAACGGCATATAGTACAGCGCACTGAACAGACATACCAGCCCGGCCGCGATGCAGCACCAGGACAACAGGCGCAGGATGGAGACGTTCTCCGGGATAAAAACCTCGCCCTCGCTGATGTTGCGCAGCAAACGCCACAGGCCGTACAGTGCCGCAGCGGCGGGCACGGCCGCCGTATAGGTGCTGACGAGGAACAACTCGAATTTTCCGGCCAAATCCTGCACGCGCAGACGGATGAGCAGCCGGAACAACCATGGTGCACCGATGCAAACTCCTGCCAGAATGAGCATAAAAAGGCAGACGCAGAATTTGGAAAGCTTGACACTTTTGTCTTTGTTCCAGTTCATAACGATTCCTCCACCGATTGTCGTTGGGGTCAGTATATCATAGTATTTTCTGAAATACAAGTATTTTTTATTGTTTATCAATATATTTTTATTCTTGTTCGATTTTTTGACGTTTTTCCTGCCCGGTATACCGGAGCTCAAAGATTGAAAAATTCTTTTAGGCGAAGTGTTTTCCACACAGCAGCGGCCGTATGTTGAAAACTTTCCGAACATTTTCTGCGGGACGTCCTGCGCTTTCGCCGGTGCTGTTGTGCGAAGAGGAGGCCCGATTGAACGGAAGGGGGTGTTCAGTCTACGATTATTTTTTCTTCAACCGTTTCTGATGCTCTTTGCTCCAAAAGTAAATAAGCAGCGGCCAATAAAAAAGCCTTGTCCGTTTCACAAACAGGCGCGGTCTTTTGGGAAGAAAAAATTTTCAGTTTCAGCGACGATGGCCTGAGTTTGTTTCCGTGTCCGGCGGACGCGGAAAAACGAAAGTTTTCAACATGCGGCCGCTGCTGTGTGGAAAACCTTCCCGGTACGAAAAAACGCTCCTTTCTGAAAACAGAAAGGAGCGCCGATGGCAGTTATATGCGCTTACAGTTCGATTTTGCCGTACAGAGGCAGATCCGCGCCGTCGTTGATGGTCTCAGTGCGCTTGGGTACCGTGGGCGCGGCGCTTGGGTCGCGCGGGCGGTCCGCAAATTCACGGGCCGGAGTGCTGGTGCGGGCCGCGTATTCCCCGTCTTTGCGGGGCGGGCGCGGGCCGCGCGCGCCGTCACGGCCGCCGCGTCCTGCGGGGCGGCCGCCCTTGCCGCCTTTGCCGCCGCGGTTATCCCGCGGGGGGCGGGCGCTGGGATTGGTGCTGGAAATAACAACACGGCGGTTTGCGCCCTCACCGATGGACTCGCTCTTTACGCCCTCCATCTCGCTGATGGCGGAATGGATGATGCGGCGCTCATAGGGATTCATGGGCTCCAGCGTGTGGCCGCGGCCCGTGCGGGCCACCTTCGCGCCGATGCGCTTTGCCAGCGCTGTCAGGTTTGCCTCGCGCTTGGAGCGGTAATGGTTGATGTCCAGACCGATCTTCATGTAGTCGCCGCCCGCGCGGTTTGCCACAAGGCTTGTCAGGTAGCTCAGCGCTTCCATCACTTCGCCCCGGTGGCCGATCAGCGTACCGGCGCTCTCGCCCTCAACCTTCAGGATGGTGGCCTCGCCCTGTTTGACGGGCGTGATGGTCAGGCCCTGCGCACCCATTTTTGCGCAGATCTCCTTCAGATACTCCACCGCTTCGCGGGCCTTAGGGCTCTGCTCCAGGTCGATGGGCTCCTCAACAGGCCCTGCAACGGGCTGTGCTTGCTCCGGCTGTGCGGCAGGGGCCCCGGCCTTGGGGGCGTCCGGCGACTCGGCTGCTTTCGGCGCGGCCTTTGGCAAAGGCTTTTCTTCCTTGGGCGCAGGCGCCTCAGGGACTTCCTCATCCTCCACATAGGCGCGCACCTTGGCCGGGATGCTCTTGAACAGCCTGCGCTGGGGCAGCTCCAGCACTTCAATGCCCGCCTCTTCGGCGCTTACGCCCAACTCGGCCAGCGCCAGCTCGGTGGCGTCCTCCACCGTTCTGCCTGTTTTGATCACTTCACGCATGGAAATATCCCTCCTTGAAAGCCCGGGGGCTTATTCGTCTTTGTAGCGTTCTTCATCCAACTCACGGGCGCGGGCAAGGCGGATGCGCGCAAGCTCTGCTTCGCTTACTTCCTTTACCTGTTCCCTGCCGTCGTCTGTGGTCACTTTTACCTGTTTCTTTTTCTTCTTTTCCGCGCGTTTTGCTTCTATTTCCGCCTGGACCTGCTTTTTCATCTCTTCAGGGTCGTACATTTTCTTCAGGATAATGGACTGTACGAGCATCACAACGTTGGAAGCGGTGTAGTACAGAGAGAAGCCGACCGGCACCGTAAAGCCAAAGTACACGAACATCAGGCTCATGATCCAGGGCATCCACTTCATGGCGCCCTGCATCTCCTGTCCGCTCATCTTCATGGTGATGATCTGGGAAAGGATCATCGTCACCACCGAGAGGATGGGGATGATCATCAGCATCAGGCTGGCCGCGTCAAAAGCAAAATGGGGCACCCGGGAAAGGTCGATGCCCAGGAACATAAAGTTAAAATCGCTGATGCTGGCGATCTGGTCCGCGCTGAACACACTGGAAAACACGTCCGGCGAGGATTTGACCGCGTTGATGATGTCGTTCTGAACCGTAAAATTGTTTGCCATCAGGTTCATGCCCAGTGCGCTGTTCGCAAGCTCCACGGCTTTGTCGATCAGTTCCTTTGGCACACGCAGGATGTACTGCAGCGGACGGTAAACAACTTCGATGAGGCCGAAAAGCACCAGAAAGTTCACAGCCATGGGCAGGCAGCCCGCCGTCATGGACATGCCCGTCTCCTGCTGGAACTTCATCAGTTCCTCCTGCTGGCGGTTCTTGTCATTGGCCCATTTTTTCTGTATCTCCTGCATCATGGGCTGATATGCCGACATCCGGGCCGTGCTCTTCTGCTGCTTGACGCTGAGCGGGAACATCAGTATCTTCGTGAGCAGCGTGAAGATGATGAGCGTCCAGCCGTAGCTCGGGATCAGCTTGTAGATCCATTCCATAATGATGCCGAGAAGGGGTGCGAGGAAACCTAAGAAATTCATATTCGCTGTCCTATTCTGCCCTGCGCCCGGGCGTTTTTTTATGTGAAGTGGGACGCGCCGTGCGCATGCGGCGCGTATTTCGGTGTCCGTGCGGAAAGCGGCGCAGCCTCATTCCTTATTCCCTCTCCCCACCATCCTCAGCCGGAGCCTGTCCGGGCCGCAGCGGAGTGGGCGGGTCATTGCGCCATTTTCCCTTTGGGGGAACCGGATCCAGCCCCGGCCTGCCGAAGGGGTTGCAGCGCAGAATGCGCCAGGTTGCCAAAAGGCTGCCTTTGAGCGCGCCGTGCACCCGCAGCGCTTCGATGGCATAAGCCGAGCAGGTGGGATAAAAACGGCAGTTATCACCCAAAAGCGGCGAAATAAATTTTTGATAGCCTTTTATCAGAAAAATGAGAAAGCGCTTCACCATAAACTCATTCCTGCACAAGGCCGGCGGCGCGCAGCTGCCTTTCCAGTGTTTTCGCCACCTGTGTGCTTTTCAGGCGCGGTGTCTGGCCGCGGGCCACCAGCACCAGGTCGTACCCGCCCACGTCCGGCGGCAGCACCTCGTACAGCGCGGCCCGCAGAACGCGGCGCGCGCGGTTGCGCGTTACGGCGTTGCCTATTTTTTTGCTTGCGGTGATGCCCACGCGCGTGCGGCCCAGACGATTTTTGTTCACATACAGCACCACATGCGGGTGCACGAACGATTTTCCGCGCGTGTATGCGCGCGCGAACTCATTGTTGCGTGTCAGGGGATGATAACGCATGGGTAAGGCCCTTTCATTTCATGGTATACGCAAAAAGGCCACCTGCCAGTGGCCTTGCTTCACGGCGGCGCCGCAGGGCGCGCCGTTTTCTTTTTTCCGCATCCCGGCCGGGACGCAGACGCATTTGCGCGGGCCGGCAGAAACGCCGGCCCGAACGCTGCTGAGCGCCGCCTTCTCAGGCAGCCAGCTTCGCGCGGCCTTTGGCGCGGCGGGCGGCCAGGACCTTGCGGCCGTTGCTGCTCTTGCTGCGGGCCAAAAAGCCGTGCTTTGTGGCGCGGTGGCGCTTCTTGGGCTGGAATGTACGTTTCATAAAAAAGCTCCTCCCTGATGGAACCACAACATCTTGTAGTACCGTCTCTGCTCTTGTCTAGAAAGCCGTCTCTGCTGGCAGAGACAGCCTTGCAACATAAGAGTATAACCGAAAAAGCGGCTCTGTGTCAACACTTTTCTGCCTTTTTCCACCCGCCTGCATCCGCCGCCGGGGGACACGCGCGGTTTTTTCCGTCCGCATGTTTCAAACAGACCGCGTGCGGCAACGCTATCAGGGTATTCTATATTGTAAATAAAGTAATGTAAAGGAAAGAATTGTTCTGTATGAAAAAATGTGATATAATCTTATCAATATTGCATTGAATTGTTTGGGAGTTGTTTTTCATACTATGAGTTCATTCGACGAGGTTTTCGCCGCTGTAAAGGAGTACTGCAAGGAACGCCTTGTGCTGGCGACTTACAATCTTTTCATCGACGGCATCGAGCCAGTGTCCTTTGAGGGCAGTGTGGCCACGCTTTCCGTGCGCTCGGATTTTGTAAAGGGCATCGTGGAGACGCGCTATAAGGACCTTTTGCGTGAGGCGTTCAAGGAATTGCTGGGTTTTGACATCGATGTGGAGCTCACCATCCCGGCGCCTGTCGAACAGGCGCCCGCCGAGGTGCCCGGCGGCGGCAATTATGAATTTACGTTTGAAAACTTCATCGTCGGCTCCACCAACAAGTTTGCCCACGCAGCCGCGCAGGCCGTTGCGGCGAATCCATCCGGCGCTTATAACCCACTGTTCATCTGGGGCGGTTCGGGCCTGGGCAAAACGCACCTTCTCGGCGCCATCCAGTTTGAAATCCATAAAAATTTCCCGGATTATAACATCGTATACGTGGACGGTGAAAAATTCACCAACGAGATCATCAGCGCCATCCACGACAACACCACGGCGGAATTTCACAACAAATACCGCGCGGCCGACGTGCTGCTGGTGGACGATATCCAGTTCATCGGCGGCAAGGAATCCACGCAGGAGGAATTTTTCCACACCTTCAACACGCTGTATAACGCTGGCAAGCAGATCGTGCTTGTCAGCGACCGTCCCCCAAAGGAGATCAAAAGCCTGGAGGAGCGCCTGCGCACCCGTTTCGAAATGGGCCTGACGGCGGACATCCAGCCGCCGGATTTTGAGACGCGCGTGGCCATCATCCGCCGCAAGGCTGATCTGCTGGGCCTGGAAATGCCGGACGAAGTGGCCGAGTACATCGCCAACCGATTGAAAAACAACATCCGTCAGCTGGAGGGCGCGGTGAAAAAGCTGAACGCCTACCGTAAGCTGGAAGGCATCCAGCCCGTCATCGGCGCGGCTCAAAACGCCATCAAGGATATCCTGAACGAAACACAGCCCGTTCCCATCACCGTGGAGAAAATATTGTCCGAGGTGGCGCGCACTTACAATACGACGGCCGACATGCTGCGCGGGCCGTCCCGGCGCTCCAATGTTTCCAGCGCCCGCAAGGTGAGCATGTATGTAGTGCGGGAGATCACCGGCATGAGCATGGAGGACATCGGCAGCGAATTCGGAGGGCGGGACCACTCCACCGTTGTGTATTCCATCAACGATATGCAGAAAAAGCTGGAAACGGATACCCGCCTGCGGGAGACCGTGGAGGACATCATCAAAAACGTGCGGACCTGACGTAAAATCAGAGCTGCCGGGTCGGATAAGTTTTCAACATAGTTTTCAACTTTCAACAATCGTTTTCCACGGCTTTCAAAACCCTAAAATTCTCCGTGTTGAAATCCAACAAAAATTCAACACCGTTTTCACGCCCCAAAAACCTGGAAAAAACCGCGGCGGAATGCGCATGTATCAAACACATTCAACAAATCCACAGCCCCTATTACTACGTCTATTCACATATTTCTCTTTTAGGCTTATTTTTCAAAAATCCAAACAAAGGAGAACTTCCTTATGAAAATGATCTGTGACCGCACCCTGCTGGCCAACGCCGTGGCAGGCGTGTCCAAAGCCGTCACCCAGCGCAGCTCCATTCCGGTGCTGGAAGGCATCCTGATGAAAGCTGAGGGCTTCAGCCTGACGCTTACCGGCTACGACCTGGAAATGGGCATCACCACAAGCATCGAGGCAAACGTACTGGAGCCGGGCGAGGTCGTGCTTTCAGCCAAACTGCTGGGCGACATGGTGCGCCGCCTGTCCAGCAGCGAAGTGGAGATAACCGCCACCGAAACAAACGCCACCACCATCAAGGGCGGCATTACGGAATTCGATATCATGGGTATGAACCCCGGCGACTTCCCCGAGCTGCCCAGCCCCGGCGCGGACCATACGCTGGACCTGGAAACACCCACTTTCCGCGAAATGGTGGAGACCACGCTGTTCGCCGTTTCCCAAGACGACAAAAAACCCGCCCACACCGGCGAACTGTTCGCCATAGAACCGGATAAGCTGACAGTCGTCGCGCTGGACGGCTACCGGCTGGCCATCATCGAAAAACCCGTAAAGGCCGCAAAAGACATCAGTATCATCATCCCGGCCAAAACGCTGGCGGAAGCCATCAAGCTGTTCACCGACGACGACGAGGTGGTCCACATTGCGGCCAACCGCCGTTTTGTGGTGTTTTCTTCCCGCACCTACACGGTCATCAGCCGACTGATCGAAGGGGATTTTCTCGATTACAAGCGCGTCATCCCCGAGGGCTATCACACCCGTGTTACCGTGGACGTGCGTGATTTTTCAAATTCCATCGAGCGCGCAAGCCTCATCATCACCGAGCGTCTGAAAAACCCGCTGCGCATCACCTTCGACGGCAACATCACCGTGCGATGTCAGACAACGCTGGGCAAGGTTGTCGACGAACTGGATGCAGAAATTGAGGGTGAACCTGTGGAGATCGGCTTCAACAACCGTTACCTGCTGGATGCACTGCGGTATTCCCGCTGCGACAAGCTGGTGTTTGAGGTGAGCGGTCCGCTCTCGCCTGTAAAAGTACTGCCCAAGGACGGCGGCGACTTTTTGTTCCTCGTTCTGCCTGTGAGGTTCAAAAATGACTGACCGTATCGTCATCCATACCGAGTTCATCAAGCTGGACGCGCTGCTGAAATACGCGGGCCTGTGTGAAACGGGCGGCGAAGCCAAGTCCGTGGTACAGGAGGGGCTCGTCTGTGTGAACGGCGAGGCCTGCACCATGCGCGGCAAAAAAATACGCCCGGGCGACCGCGTCTCCTTCGGCGGAAGTGAAATCGAGGTAGCTGGCGCGTGATCCTGAAAGCTCTGGAGGTCGAAAATTACCGCAACATTCCGGCGGCGCGTTTTGAGCCGGGCCGGGAGCTGACCGTCATCTGCGGAAAAAACGGCCAAGGCAAGACAAATCTGCTGGAGGCTGTGTGGCTGCTGACCGGAGGCAAAAGCTTCCGCGGCGCAAAGGATGCGGAACTAATTCGCGAAAATGCCGGATACGCCGTAGCGGAGGGCGAAACGCAGGGCTTTGGCAAAGAGAGCCGCATCCGCGTTTTTGTGGGCGGGCAGCCGGGCGCGCGCAAGGCGCGCACTGTGCACGTCAACGGCGTGGATTACGGGCGCGCGGCCAACGCGGTGGGAACATTCACGGCCGTTGTGTTCGACCCCGGCCACCTGAGCCTCGTGAAGGGAAGTCCGGAGGGACGGCGGCGTTTTCTGGATGCAGCGTTATGTCAGCTTTATCCGGGCTATGTGACGCTTCTGCGCCGGTATTCCCGGCTGGTGACGCAAAAGAACGCCCTTTTGAAAAGCTACTGGCAGACGCCGGATGCGAACGGTCTGCTGGATGTGTTCGACGAAAAGCTGGCCGAGAGCGGTGCGGCTGTCAGCGCAAAAAGACAGGAATATCTTGCGCTCATCGAGCCGGAGATCACGGGGACATACCGGGACATCGCCAGCGGCAGCGAAACGCTGGCCATTCAGTACGAGCCGTCTTTCGAGCCGGAAAAGGGCCTTGCGCCCGTGCTGCGGGAAAGCCGGGCGCGGGACATCGCGGCAGGCTTCTGTACGGCGGGACCTCACCGGGAGGATTTTTCCATTTCCATCGACGGCCGGGCGGCAAAGGTTTTCGCCAGCCAGGGGCAGCAGCGCAGCGCTGTGCTCAGCCTGAAGCTGGCCGAGGCTGCGGGCGCGCAAAAAATCACGGGCGAGCATCCTGTGATGCTGCTGGACGACGTGCTTTCCGAGCTGGATGAAACGCGACAGTCTTACCTGCTCAGCCGAATGGAGCACCGCCAGACCATCGTTACCGCCTGTGATCCGGATCTGTTCCGCAGAACCAGCGGCCGGGTATACCGCATGGAGGGCGGCATACTGCACGCGCTGTAAAAGCGCGGCTGCAGCACAAAAACGCATCACCCAAAAACGGAGGTTTTTATGTATCTTCATCTCGGACAGGAGAGCATCGTGCGCACCCGGGACATCCTCGGGATATTCGATTTGGACACTGCTTCGCTTTCCCGGCACACCCGCGATTATCTTGCGGCCGCCGAGAAAGCAGGCCGTGTGGTAACTGTGACGGGCGAGCTGCCCAAAAGCTTTATCGTAACTACGGGAGAATCGCCCGCCGTATACATCAGCCAGATCTCCGCGGGCACGCTGAAAAAGCGCAGCGGGTATGTGGACGGCATCAGCAACATCGAAAAATAGGGAGCCGCCGGAAAATAGAGCGGCTCCCAGGTTCCGCGCCGCCGCGGCTTTCTTCGTGTAAAGCCCGCGCCGCGTTTGAAATACCACCTCTTTCCCCGCCCGCCCCCTGTGGCGGACGGCGGAAAAATTATAAGTTTGGAGAATGTGTCATGTCAGAACAGCAACATCCGCAGCATGAATACGACGGCAGCCAGATCCAGGTGCTGGAGGGCCTCGAGGCCGTCCGCAAGCGCCCGGGCATGTATATCGGCTCCACCGGGCCGCGCGGCCTGCACCATCTGGTGTACGAAATCGTGGACAACGCCATCGACGAGGCGCTCGCCGGCTTCTGCGACCATATCGAGGTCAATATCCGGGAGGGCAATATCATCCGCGTAACGGACAACGGCCGCGGCATCCCTGTGGATATCCAGCCGAAATTGGGCATCCCGGCCGTTACCGTGGTATTCACCATCCTGCACGCGGGCGGCAAATTTGGCGGTGACAATTCCGGGTACAAGGTCGCCGGCGGTCTGCACGGCGTGGGCGCCAGCGTCGTTAACGCGCTGAGCGAATGGCTCAATGTCGTGGTGCGCAAGGACGGCGTGGCATACAAACAGAGTTTTAAGCGCGGTGTGGCTGACGCCGACCTGCAGAATCTGGGCCCCACGGACGAACCGGACGGAACGACGGTCACGTTCAAGCCGGACCCTGAGATGTTCGAGGTGCTGGACTACGATTATGACACTCTGAACACACGCCTGCGCGAAGAGGCGTTCTTGAATGCCGGCGTGCGCATCACGCTGACGGACGAGCGCGCCGGGCAGGAAAAGCAGGAGAGCATGTGCTACGAGGGCGGCATCCGCAGCTTTGTGGACCACATCCACCAAAAGCGGCAGCTTGAGGTGCTGCACCCGGACGTAATATATCTGAAGGGGCAGCTTAACGACTCCATCGCCGAAGTGGCGCTTCAGTATAACAACAGCTACAACGAGCTGATCCTTTCCTTTGCAAACAATGTAAACACTCCGGACGGCGGTACCCATGAGGAGGGCTTTAAATCCGCGCTCACCCGTGTGTTCAACGATTTCGGCCGTGAAAAGGGTTATATCAAGGAGAAGGACGACAACCTTTCCGGCTCGGACGTGCGCGAAGGCCTGACAGCCGTCATCAGCGTGAAGCTGACGGAGGCGCAGTTCGAAGGACAGACAAAGGCGAAGCTGGGCAATACCGAGATAAGGGGCCTTGTCTCCGGCATCGTGTACGACAAGCTGAAGGAATTTTTTGAAGAAAATCCGGCGGTGGCAAAGGCCATTTATGAAAAAGCCATGCAGGCCGCCCGTGCCCGCGAGGCCGCCAAAAAAGCGCGCGAGCTGGTGCGCCGCAAGTCTGCGCTGGAAAACAGCCGTATGCCCGGCAAGCTGGCGGACTGCCGTGAGAAGGACCCCACGAAAACAGAAATCTACATCGTGGAGGGCGATTCCGCCGGCGGCAGCGCCAAGATGGGGCGCGATTCCAAAATACAGGCTATCCTTCCGCTGTGGGGTAAGATGCTCAACGTGGAAAAGGCGCGCATTGACAAAATTTACGGCAACGATAAGCTTACTCCTGTTGTGACGGCGCTGGGCTGCGGCTTGGGCGAGGAGTTCGACGTCTCCAAGCTGCGCTACCACAAGGTATTCATCATGGCCGATGCCGACGTGGACGGCAGCCATATCTGCACGCTGCTGCTCACGTTCTTCTTCCGGTATATGCGTCCGCTCATTGAAGGAGGTTATGTGTATATCGCACAGCCGCCGCTGTTCAAGCTGCAGAAGGGCAAGCAGGTACGCTACGCGTACAACGAGCCTGAAATGAGCCAGATCTCCGCCGAGATGGGCCAGGGCACCAAGGTGAGCCGTTACAAAGGCCTTGGCGAAATGAATCCCGATCAGCTTTGGGAGACCACGATGGACCCGGAGCACCGTGTGATCGTGCAGATCACCATCGAGGACGCGATGGCCGCCGACGAGGCGTTCACAATCCTGATGGGCGACAAGGTGGAGCCGCGCAAAGAGTTCATTGAAAGGAACGCCCAGTACGCGAATCTGGATGTCTGACGGCGCGGCCCGTCGGACAATGCCGTATAAAAAGCGCACGGCTGCAGGGCAGCACGGCGCACAAGTGCCTTTGAAAGATAGGAAGATAACATGATTGATAACACGATAACCGAAGGGACGAGGCTCATCGTCCGGGACATCAAGGAGGAAATGGAGTCCGCCTTCATCGACTATTCGATGTCCGTCATCACGGCCCGCGCGCTGCCTGACGTGCGCGACGGCCTGAAGCCCGTGCACCGGCGTATTCTGTACACGATGCACGAGCGCGGCAACGACCCGTCTCATCCCACCAAAAAGTCCGCCGATACGGTCGGCGCGGTGCTGGGCTCGTACCATCCCCACGGCGACGCATCCGTATATGACGCGATGGTGCGTCTGGCGCAGGATTTCTCCATGCGGTACCCGCTTGTGGAGGGACAGGGAAACTTCGGTTCTGTGGACGGCGACCCCCCTGCCGCCTACCGTTACACTGAGGCCCGCATGAGCAAGATGAGCGTGGACCTCATGCGCGATATCGAAAAGGATACCGTGGATTTCGTGCCGAACTTCGACGAGTCCAAGCAGGAACCCAGCGTGCTGCCCTGCCGCGTGCCGAACCTGCTCATCAACGGCTCCAGCGGCATTGCCGTGGGTATGGCCACCAATATTCCGCCCCACAACATGCGGGAGGTCATCGACGGCATCGTCGCGCTGATCCATGACCCGGACATCGACCTGGCCGGCCTGATGGAGCACATCAAGGGGCCGGACTTCCCCACCGGCGGCGTCATTATGGGCCGCAGCGGCATCCGTGCCGCATATGCCACGGGCCGCGGCAAAATCACGCTGCGCGGCCGTGCTGCCATCGAAGAAAAATCCAACGGGCGTTTTCAGATCATCATCACCGAGATCCCCTATATGGTGAACAAAGCGCGCATGATCGAAAACATCGCGGACCTTGTGAAAGAAAAGCGGATCGACGGCATTTCCGACCTGAACGACGAATCCAACCGCGAAGGAATGCGCGTGGTGGTGGAACTCAAGCGCGAGGCGAACCCCCAGGTGGTGCTCAACCAATTGTACCGCTTTACTCAATTGCAGGACACCGTTGGCGTTATCATGCTGGCGCTGGACAAGGGCGTGCCCAAGGTAATGACGCTCAAAGAGATGCTTCAGAAATATCTGGCGTTTCAGGATGAGGTCATCCGCAGGCGCACCCAGTTCGACCTGAAGAAGGCCGAGGAGCGCGCTCATATTCTGGAGGGCCTGCGCCGTGCCGTGGACATCGTGGATGAGATCATCGCCGCGATTCGCGCGTGCAAGGGCGGCAAGCCCGAGGCAAAAGCCGCCATCATGGAAAAATTCGGTTTTGACGACCCGCAGGCAACAGCCATCGTCAATTTCCAACTGGGCCAGTTGGCGGGCCTTGAGATTTTGAAAATAGAGAACGAATTGGGCGACCTGCATACGAAGATCGACGACTGGCGCGGCATTCTGGCCGACGATGCAAAGGTGCTGCAGGTGGTGGAGGATGAGCTGAACGCCATGCGTGAAAAGTACGGCGATGACCGCCGTACCGAGATTGCCCATGTCTCCGGCGAAGTGGATATTGAGGATCTCATCCCCGAGGAGGAAAGCGTGTTCACGTTGACGCACGCAGGCTACATCAAGCGGCAGCCGTCGGATACGTATCAGGCGCAGCGCCGCGGCGGCCGCGGCATCACAGCCTTGTCCCGCAAGGATGAAGATTTTGTGGAAGAGCTGTTCCTTGCCTCTACGCATGACTATATCCTGTTTGTAACGGATATGGGCCGCGTGTACCGGCTGAAAGGATACCAGGTGTACGAGGGCAGCCGTACCAGCCGCGGCGTGAACATTGTGAACCTGCTGCCTCTGCAGGACGGCGAACAGGTGACGAGCATGCTGCGCGTGCCCGGCGGCGACAACGCCGAAGGCTATTTGACGATGGTCACAAAAGCGGGCGTCATCAAGCGCACGGCTCTGGCAAATTACAGCAACATCCGCAAAAACGGACTTATCGCCATCAACCTGAACGAGGGAGACTCCCTTGCGTGGACTCGTATCACCAGCGGCGAAGACGAGCTGATCGTTGCGACGCGGAACGGCATGGCCATCCGCATCAGTGAGAACGACGCCCGTCCGCTGGGCCGCACGGCCACAGGCGTCCGCGCCATCCGCCTGAAAGAGGGCGACAGCGTTGTGGGCGTGGGTGTTGTACGCGAGGGCGCAACGGTACTCACCGTTACGGAAGAAGGCAAAGGGCGGCGCACGGACGTGCGGGATTACCGAACCCAGTACCGCGGCGGCCTGGGAATCCGGAACTACGGCAGCAAAGGCCACGTCGCGGGGCTTAAGGTCATCGACGACACCGACGATATCATTCTCATCAGCCTGGAGGGCATCATCATCCGCATGCATGTGGAGGATATCAACGTGCAGAGCCGCTATGGTTCGGGTGTGCGCGTAATGCGCCTGGGCGAGGGCGACCGCGTGGTGACGGTTGCCCGCACCGAGCATTCCGACGAGGAGGAGACCGCAAAGCCCGAGGACGACGGCGCCGAGGAGGAGCTTTCCGCCGAAGAGCTGGCGGCTCTGGAGGCTGAGGAAGCGCAGAATGCCGCCGGCGAAGAGGACGCGGCGCCGGAGGACGGCGAGTAAGCTTTCCGCTCCGGCAGAAAAGAGCCCGGCTGAAAAGCAGCCGCAGCAAGGAACCGTCCCCCGGCCGGGGAAAAAATAAGGATGGAAGGGTTGCTTTTTGAAACAGGGAAAACAGATCTCAGCGGTGCTGTTCGGAGTTTTGGCCGTATTTCAGATGTTCATTGTGCGGTACATGATGAACAATGCCGCGCTCACGGGCGTGCCCATTATGGTTTTGGCGGAGATCGCGGCCGCGCCCGTTTTTGCGGCCGCGTGCGTGTGGCTGTTCAGCCGAGACGGCGTGCTTTCTCCCGTGGGCAAAAAGGTGCTTGCGGGCAGCGCGCTGTTCTATCTGCTGTTTATTGCGGTGTACTATGATCTGGAGGTCAATCTGATCCTTTCCGGCCTGTCCACCCTCGGGCAGGAATTGGCGAATGGTTTGACGCCGGGCTATCTCGGCATGGCGGCGAAGGTGGTGCTGCTGGTGCTGGCCGTCGGGTTTGCCGTAACGGCGCCGAAAAAGCCCGGCGAGCCGTCGGAGCTGAAGGAAGTGCTCCAGGAGGCGGCCGAGGCGATGAGCCTGGACAAGGAAACCATGGAAAAAGAAGTGGAACAGGCGGTTTCCGCCTTTGAAGAAAACATCGGCGCCGAAGAACTGGACGGCGGCGAGAAACAGTAAAAGGAGAAGCGTCCTATGGATATGAAAAACTGGAATGTAGACAAAACACAGATCGCCGCCCAGCAGGAGGCACTGAAAAAAAGCATGAATTTTGCTTATGTGGGCCACGGCCCAAAAGCCACGGGCTTTATGGCAAAGCAGTTTAAACGTAAGCCGGGCCTGTATGCGCGCTGTGTGCAGTGCGGCTATTACATGCCTCTGGATGCCAAGGGCGAGGAGACCTGCCTTTGCGGAAACCTGCGCCGCGACGAGCACAGCTTTAAAAGCGATCTGCCCGCCACTGAAGTGGAAATCTTCAAGGGCACGAAGCGGTAAGAGGGCGCAAAAAAGCGACATACGGCCGCCCGTGCGCGGAGAGGAGCGCTTCTCTCCCGCCCGGACGGCTTTCCCTGTTTTATTCGGATCAAAGGAGGCCGTATCGTGACAGCGGCGGAGTACCTTGCCTCGGAGCCTGTGGGCAATGCAGATCTTTTGGAGATGCTGCGCCGGGGCACGGCGGATGTTTTATACTGCACACAGCACGCGCTGGCCATGCATGAGCGTGTCAGCGGCGCGGCGGTGCTTTGCGCCGAAACAGAGCGGGAGGCGCGCGCGGCGCTGGAACATCTGCCCCGCACCGGGCTTTATGTGGCCCACGGTGCGTTGTGTGCCCGCCTTCTTCGGGAGGAAACAGGCTGTACAGGCGGACAAAAGTGCCGTCAGGCACGGTATTTGCGGCCTGTGCCGCCCGCGCCCGTGCCGGGCGTGGAACTGCGCATTCTGGATGAAAGCCATACAGACCTTGTGTTTGAACACTATCACATGGCGCCGGGCCGAGATTATGTAGCGGAACGCCTTGCCGCGGGCGCAATGACGGGCGCATTTTTGGATGGCGTGCTGGCGGGCTTCATTGGCATCCACGAGGAAGGCAGCATCGGTATGCTGGAGGTCCTGCCGGCTTATCGGCGGCGCGGCCTTGGCTACGCCCTGGAGGCGGGAGCCATCCGCCGCGCACTGAAGGAGGGCGCTATCCCCTATTGTCAAGTCATTGAGGGCAATACGGCTTCTATGGAGCTGCAGAAAAAGCTGGGTCTGGAATTTTCAGATGGGTTTGTGTATTGGCTGTTTTGAATGGGTGGCTGATATGAAAAAAATTACTGTTCAGGATAGAGCAGAGAAATTTATTAACGAGCTTGGAAAGTATGCAGTGGGAAATTTTAAATATTGGTTTCCCTTTTGTAAACTGCAGAAAAATATTTCCGTCATTGCATATGACCTTGATAGAATATATAAAGAGAATTGTATTGAACAAATCGAAAGGGTATTACATACTTGCAAAATTTGTGTTGCAGATTCTTTTCAGAATCAAATGAATAATCCAAGATTTAAAAAAAAATATATGATAAGGTTGCTTTATGAAAAAGATGGCATAGGATATAATTTCCCTTGGTACGTAGAAACATTTTACTATGACCCCTCAAGAAGGTGGATGATTTATGTGTCTCATGAAGGAACAATAACTTTTACCGGAAACGAAATTACACAAGCAGCGAATAGAATAATTTCATCTCAATATATGATAAAATGATTTTTACTGCGGAAAATTTTTTTATATTAAAACAAAATCCACTATAATTGGCATTGTTGGATTTTCTTGAGGTATTTGTACATTTGTGCTACAATAAAACGAATTTGAAAAGAAAGGGGCATGCGGGCCTTGGTGCAGCAGAATGGGACCATCGCGGCCATTGCTACGCCGCCGGGCGTGGGGGGCATCGCCGTCGTGCGTATTTCCGGCAGCGGGGCTTACAGCGTGGCCGAAGCGGTATTCCGGCCCAAAAATCCGAATAAAAGCCTGCGTGCCGCGTCGGGTTATACAGCGCTGTTCGGCCATTTTGTGGAGGACGGGGCGCTGTGCGACGAGGTGGTAGCGCTTTGCTTCCGCGCGCCTCACAGCTATACGGGCGAGGATGTGGTGGAGCTTTCCTGCCACGGCGGCAGCGCCGTGAGCGCGCGCCTGCTGCGCGCCTGCTGTGCGGCTGGCGCAGCTCCGGCCGGGCCGGGCGAATTTACAAAACGCGCGTTTTTGTCCGGGCGTATCTCGCTCACACAGGCGGAAGCTGTAATGGATCTGATCAACGCTACCTCCCGGCAGGCCGCCGCTGCCGCCGCTGCCGCCATGGAAGGAGCGCTGTACGCAAAGATAAAATCTGTACAGGAAAACCTTGTGTCGCTCGCCGGACATATCGCTGCCTATACGGATTATCCGGAGGAAGATGTACCGGAGCTTTCGATGGGGGCGCTGGAAGCTTCCCTCGGGTGCGCGAAGGCAGCGCTGGATAAGCTGATTGCGGGCTATGATGCGGGCGCGGTGCTGCGCCGCGGTGTGGACACAGCCATCATCGGCAGCCCAAACGTGGGCAAAAGCACGCTGCTGAACCTGCTCTCCGGTTTTGAGCGTGCCATCGTTACGCCCGTGGCGGGTACCACACGGGACGTGGTGGAGCAGGAGATCCAGCTGGCCGGGGTTCGTCTGCTTCTGGCGGATACGGCGGGTATCCGGGACACCGACGATCTGGTGGAGGCGGAAGGCATCCGCCGCAGCTACCGCCACTTGGAACGCGCCGGCCTGGTCCTTGCAGTGTTCGACGGCTCCGCGCCTCTCTCCCCCGCCGATCTTTCGCTGGCGGAAAAGTGCGCGGGCCGGCCGGCCGTGGCGATCCTCAATAAAACGGACCTGCCGCAGCAGGCGGATGAAGAAAGTTTGCGGCCTTATTTCAGCACGGTGGTGAACATCAGCGCGAAGGACGCGGCGTTTCTTCCGGCGGTGGAGCAGGCGGTCACAGACGCGCTTCATTTGGCGGAAGCGGACCCCGACGCAGGGCTTCTGGCAAATGAGCGCCAGCTCGCTGCCGCCCGCACAGCACAGGCTGCGCTTGCGGACGCGCTGGAGGCTGTAAACGGCGGATACACGCTGGACGCAGCGGGCGTATGCGTGGATGACGCTCTGCGTGCGCTGTACGAATTGACTGGGGAAAATGCCGGGGATGATGTGATCGACGAAGTATTTTCTAGGTTTTGTGTCGGTAAATAAAGTACAATAATTGAAATTATATTATAATATTACAAATTGTATTATATTTTGGTCGTTTCTTTACAAGAAAACAAAGCGCACGGAAAGACGACCTTTCGGAAAGGAATGGAAAAATGGATTCTGCTGCGTTGGCACAGGCATTGTGGGCGGATATCGGCGCGCAGCGGTGGGATGCGCTGGCCGCATATTTCCTGCCTGGTGCGCTGATTTTCTGGCATAACACCGACGAGTGCTTCACCGCAGAGGAATTTGTGCGGGCCAACCGTGAATATCCCGGGAACTGGCGGATAGAGATAGAACGTGTCCATGCACTGGCGGATGCGGCGGCAACAGCCGTGCGGGTATACGGTCCGGATGGAACTTCTTTCCACGCCGCGTCATTTTTTACGTTCCGGCACGGAAAAATCGTCCGCCTGGATGAATATTGGGGCGATGACGGCCCCGCGCCGGAGTGGCGGCGCGCGCTGGGCATCGGCAGGCCCATCCAAAGGGAGGACCGGTATGGCGGCGAATGATTATCTGATGCGTCAGATCGAGGATATGGCCCGTTTTTTGGGGAAAGTGCTGTTCGTCAAAACCGAAGAGACGATTCCGTTGTTCGACGAACAGGGCAATGTACTGGAGAGCGGTTTGCTTTATAAGCGCCTGTGTGCCATGCTGGAGGAGGGCGATGCAAACAGCGCGGAAAATCTGCTGTTTGACGAAGTGGAAGCTCATCCCGACCCGGCATATTTGCAGGTGGCTGTGCAGTTCTATGCCGATTTGCAGCATTGGACGGACGCGGCGCTGGAAGCGGCTGATTTTTCCCGTCAGGAGGTTTTGGACGGCCTTGCAGCCGTGAAGGAGCTGTATGAGAAAAGGGCCGGTGGGTAGAAAGCGAAAGAATAAGACAGGAGAACTGCAGTATGACGGAATTTCGGTATGACACACAGCTCCTGATCGAGGGCGAAAACCTGGATGAGGACACGGTGCACGACCATTTCATCCGGCACTTTAAAGGCGACTGCCTGCTGGCCGTGGGGGATGAAAATCTCATCAAAATACATTTTCACACAAACGAACCCTGGCAGGTACTGGAATATTGTGCGGGACTGGGGGAAATTTTCGATATCGTGGTGGAGGATATGGACCGGCAGGCGCGCGGCTTAAAGGGCTGAGCGGCAGGCCGGACAAAGAAACGGGGCAAACGGACATTGGATATTTTAGGCGGTTATGAAGTTGTGGTCATCGGTGCAGGGCACGCGGGAATAGAAGCCGCCTGCGCCGCGGCGAAGCTGGGTGCGAAGACGGCGCTGTTCACGCTCACGCTGGACGGCATCGGGAATCTGCCCTGCAATCCGTCCATCGGAGGCACGGCCAAGGGACATCTTGTGCGGGAGATCGACGCGCTGGGCGGTGTGATGGGGATTGCGGCGGACGCCACTTTTTTGCAGAGCCGCATGCTGAACATGGGAAAAGGGCCGGCCGTCCATTCCCTGCGCGTGCAAACGGACAGGCGCAAATACCACGCCTATATGAAGCAGCTGCTGGAAAAGACGCAGAATCTGGAAGTCAAGCAGGCCGAGATCACGGCTGTGGACATCCGGGACGACGCGGTGTGCGGAGTGTGCACGCATCTGGGCGGATATTACAGGGCTGACGCCGTGATCGTTGCGACAGGAACTTATCTGGGCGGCCGTATTTTTGTGGGCGAGGCCAGCTATGCCAGCGGGCCGGACGGCCAGCATGCCGCCTGCGCGCTGACAGAGAGCCTGCGCGCCGCGGGCGTGCCGCTGCGCCGTTTCAAGACCGGAACGCCGGCCCGGGTACACCGGCGCAGCATCGATTTTTCAAAGCTCACCCGCCAGCCCGGGGACGAGAGCATCCAGCCTTTTTCCTTTCTGACAAAGAGCGAGATGAAAAATAAGGTGGATTGCTATATAGCCTTCACCAATGAGGAGACGCATCGTGTTATCCATGCGAACCTGCACCGCAGCCCGTTGTACGGCGGAAAGATCGAGGGCGTCGGTCCGCGATATTGTCCGTCTATTGAGGACAAGGTGGTGCGCTTTGCGGAAAAGCCGCGGCACCAGATATTTGTGGAGCCGTGCGGGCTGGACACCGAGGAAATGTACCTGCAGGGTATGAGCTCCAGCCTGCCCGAGGCTGTGCAGAATGAAATGTACCGTACCATAGAGGGCTTCGAGCATTTGGAGATCATGCGCCCGGCTTACGCCATCGAGTATGATTGTGCTGACCCTACGGCGCTTGCACCCACGCTGGAGTTCAAGGAGATACGCGGCCTGTATGGCGCGGGCCAGTTCAACGGCACATCCGGCTACGAGGAAGCGGCGGCTCAGGGCCTGCTGGCGGGCCTCAACGCGGCGCGCGCGGTACAGGGCAGGCCGGGCATTGTGCTTAAACGGCAGGAAAGCTATATCGGCACGCTGGTGGACGACCTTGTGACGAAGGGCGTGCTGGACCCTTACCGCATGATGACGAGCCGCAGCGAATACCGCTTGTATCTCCGGCAGGACAACGCCGACGAGCGGCTCACGCCGCTGGGCCGGGAGATTGGTTTGGTGGACGACGCGCGCTGGGCGGAGTTCAACCATCGCCGGGCCGTGCGCCGGGAGGAAGCTGCCCGCCTGACAAAAGTGGTTGTGCGTCCTGCGGATGCGAACCCGGTCCTTGCGGAAAAAGGCGAACCGCTTCTCACAAGCGGGGCCTCGGCCGCAGAGCTTCTGCGACGCCCCGCGTTGCGTTATACCGACATTGCACGGATGCTGCCGGAAAACCCGGACGTCACGCCCTTTATCGCCTATTGCCTGGAAACGGAGATCAAATATGAGGGCTATATCAAACGCCAGCAGAGCCAGATCGGCGCGGTGAAACGGCAGGAAGAAACGCCGATTCCCGAGGATTTTGATTACGCGCCGTTAACGGGCTTGCGTCTGGAGGCTCGGGAGAAGCTGGCGAAGATACGTCCCCGTTCCGTGGGGCAGGCGGCGCGGATTCCGGGCGTCGGCCCGGCGGATGTTGCCTGCCTTGCGGTGGAGCTGGCGAAACGGCGCAGAAGTGAGGGAAAGGAATAAAAGCTATGATTGATACAGAGCGCCTCATCCGGAAGGCGGCGGCTTACGGCATCGACGCAGCTCCCGTGGTACGGAAGCTGGACGAATATGCCGCGCTGCTGGTGGAATACAATCAAAAAGTAAACCTTACCGCCATTACGGATGCCGAAGGCATTGAGGACCGTCATTTCATCGACAGCCTGCTGCTGGCCGCGCGCCCGGAGGTGTGCGGGCGTATGGTGGATGTTGGCACGGGCGCAGGGTTTCCCGGCATTGTGGCGAAGCTGTTTCGCCCGGAGCTGGATCTGACGCTGATGGAGCCGACGGGCAAGCGGGTCGATTTTTTGAAATATGCCTGCAGTGCGCTGGGCGTGGAAGCCGAATTCGCCAAGGAGCGCGCAGAGGAAGCCGCGCGCAAGCAATGGCGCGAGAGCTTTGACGTGGCCACGGCCCGGGCCGTGGCCGCACTGCCGGTGCTGGCCGAGTATTGCCTGCCCTTGCTGAGGCGGGGCGGCGTGTTCATTGCCATGAAAGGCAGCGGCGCGGATGAGGAAATTGATGCCGCGCAGGGTGCGGTTGCCAAGCTGGGCGGGAAATATGCGGGCCGTCAGGATGTGACGTTGCCCGACGGTTCGGCCCGGACGCTTATTTTGTATGAAAAAATATCGCAAACTCCGCCTGTTTACCCAAGAAACGGCGGCAAAATCGCAAAAGCCCCGTTGAAATGACATCCGGTTGTCGAATGATGTAAATGGAAATAACTGGAAATATTAGCGTATCCGTGCTACAATTTGTCTTGTTGCAAGATGTTGGCGCGGATACGCTTTTTTCTTTTCACTTTTCGGCGTATTTCCCGCGTGCAAAGGAGGAACCCGATTTGGCGAAAGAGAAACCAGCGGAACAGACGAAGGTATGGCTGCTTCCCATTGAAAAAATCACACCGTCGCCTTTTCAGGCGCGCACAGTATTTGATGAAGGCGAGATCAAAAAACTGGCGGTGAGTATTTTGCAAAACGGACTGCTGCAGCCCATCAGTGTCCGCCCTACAGTAGACGGGCGGTATCAGCTGATTGCCGGGGAACGCCGTCTGCGGGCATGCAAGCTGACGGGTATGGAAACGATCCCCGCGATTATCTATCATTTTGAGGATGAAAAGACGGCTGCTCTGAGTTTGCTGGAGAACCTGCAGCGGGAACAGCTGGGGCCGTTTGAACAAGCACGTGCATTACGTGACCTGTTGAATCTTTGGAATTGCACGCAGGAGGCGGGTGCACGCAGGCTGGGTATTGCGCAGCCTACACTGGCCAATAAGCTGCGCCTCTTGACTTTGACGCAGGAACAGCAGGATATCTGTACCGAAGCAAACCTGACGGAACGCCATGCACGGGCGGTGCTTCGGCTGCCGACTTCAGAGCTGCGCACAAAGGCGCTTCGCACAGCAGCAGAGCGGGGTTATAATGTACAGCAGACCGAGGCGTTGGTGGAGCGGGTCCTTTCTCACAAATCAAAACCGAAGCGCACTGTTATGGTGCGGGATGTGCGTATTTTTGTAAATACCATAGACCGTGCCGTAAAGATGATGACGGGAAGCGGTATTCCGGCAACGGCTGAAAAGCGTGAACAGGCGGATTACATAGAGTATGTGGTGCGAATTCCGACACACCGGCCCGTCAATTGAATATTTTTAAGATTAAGCCGGCCGTCTTACCGTACAAGAGCCTCTCACAGTCGTGCTCCTGTGAATTTTGTAAAGTTTGTATACGGCCCTTTAAACTTGCGTTCTCCTTCTTCTCCATCCAAACGCCGGGCGGATGTTCCACGTGGAACATCCGCCCGGCGTTTTTATATGGATTGTTCCACGTGGAACAAATGTTTTGCAGGAAAAGGAAAATGCATATGTTCCACGTGGAACATTTTGCGGAAAAGGCCTTTTAAAGCCCCCCAAGCTGTGTTATACTAAAACACAGCGGTGTAAGCAGAAAAAGCTGCCTTTAAAATCATAGTGTTGAATGTATACAGAAGACCGGAGGGAAAACCGTTGGGAAAAGTGATCGCAGTCGCCAATCAAAAAGGCGGGGTGGGAAAAACCACAACAGCCGTAAATCTGGCGTCCAGTGTTGCGGCGCAGGGCAAGCATGTTCTGATTGTTGACCTGGACCCGCAAGGCAATACTACCAGCGGCTTCGGCGTGACAAAGCGCAGCGTAGAAACCAGTGTGTATCAGCTTTTAACCGGGGAGGCACCGGCCTCTGCGGGCATTCAGCACACAAAATACCGTGTGGACCTGATTGCCTCCAATATCCAATTGTCCGGTGCAGGCCTGGAATTGGTAAATATGCAACGTCGGGAATCCCGTCTGCGGGAGGCCTTGACTCCGGTCCTGAATCAATACGATTTTATTTTTATCGACTGTCCCCCTTCCCTGGACCTGCTCACTCTCAACGGGCTGTGTGCCTGCGATACGGTATTGGTCCCCATTCAGTGTGAATTTTTTGCGCTGGAAGGGCTGTCGGAGCTGATGAACACCATCCGAAATGTCAAAAAGATCTATAACCCTTACATCGAGATAGAAGGCGTACTGCTGACGATGTACGACGGAAGGCTGAATTTGACGCTTCAGGTCGTGCAGGAAGTGAAAAAATACTTTGGTAATAAGGTTTATAAGACAACGATTCCACGCAATGTACGGCTTTCAGAAGCGCCCAGCTTCGGCGCGCCCATCAATTACTACGACGGCGCGTCCAAAGGTGCAGAAGCATACGCTTATCTTGCGGCGGAATTCATCAAAAACAATAAGAAAGGCGGTGCGTGACGCATGGCAAAAAAAGGAGGCCTCGGCAGAGGTCTTGACATCCTGTTTCAGGATACAGGCGCGGGCGGCGGCGATGAAGGCGTCAGCACGCTGCGTCTTGCGGAAATAGAGCCGGACAAAAATCAGCCGCGCAAAGCGTTTGACGATACGGCATTGTCCGAGCTTGCGGCCAGTATTACAGAGCACGGCGTTTTGCAGCCCATCGTGGTGCGTCCGTCCCCCGCAGGGGGATATATCATTGTAGCGGGCGAACGCCGCTGGCGTGCTGCGCGCCTGGCGGGCCTGACGGAGATCCCTGCATTGATCAAGGATATCTCGGACACACAGGCCATGGAGATTGCTCTCATTGAAAATCTTCAGCGCGAGGACCTGGACCCCGTGGAAGAGGCTTTGGGATACCGTCAGCTCATGGAACGGTGCAGCTATACGCAGGAGGCGGCCGCAGCACGGCTTTCCAAAAGCCGCAGCGCGGTGGCAAACAGTCTTCGCCTTCTGAACCTGCCGGAAAAAGCGCTGGGATATCTGCGCGCGGGCAAGCTGTCTGCCGGGCATGCGAAAGCTGTACTCTCGCTGGAAAGCCGCGAGGCGCAGCAGCAGGCGGCAGACATCATCGTCAAAGAAGGGCTGAATGTACGCCAGGCAGAAGCGCTTTGCAAAAAAATGGCGAAAAAACCCCGTCCTAAGCGGGAACTCACCCTCCCTCCCCTGCCCTGTGAGGTGGAATTGAGCCTGAAAGAGGCTCTGGGTACTGAAGTACATGTGCAGTACAAAGAAGGCAAAGGCAGCCTGAATGTGAGTTTCTATTCCGACGAACAGCTTAGGGCGTTTGCGAATCTCTTGGGAAAATATGAAAAGGAGCGAAATCTATAATGCTGGATATCAAATTTGTACGGGAAAACCCCGAACTTGTAAAGGAAAATATCAAAAAGAAATTTCAGGACAGCAAGCTGCTGCTGGTGGATGAAGTGATCGCGCTGGATGCCGAATACCGCGCAGCCATTACCGAGGGCGATGGGCTGCGCGCACAGCGCAATAAGCTGTCCAAAAGCATTGGTGCGCTGATGGCACAAGGCAAAAAGGACGAAGCGGAAGCTGTGAAAAAGCAGGTCACCGAGCAGGCGGACCGCCTGAAAGAGTTGGAGATGCGTGAGGCGGAGCTTCAGGAGGAAGTACGCCAGCGGATGCTTGTCATCCCCAATATGCTGGACCCCAGTGTACCCATCGGCCGCGACGACAGCGAGAATGTGGAGGTACAGCGTTTTGGTGAGCCTGTTGTGCCGGATTTTGAAATCCCCTATCATACCGAGATCATGGAACGCTTTGGCGGTATCGACCTGGACAGCGCCCGCCGTGTGGCGGGCAATGGGTTCTATTACCTGCTTGGGGATATTGCCCGCCTGCATGAAGCCGTTCTGGCATATGCCCGGGATTTTATGATCGAAAAGGGCTTCACCTATGTCATTCCCCCGTTCATGATGCATGGCAGCGTGGTGCAGGGTGTAATGAGCTTTCCCGAAATGGACGCCATGATGTATAAGATCGAAGGCGAAGATCTGTATCTCATCGGCACGTCTGAACACACGATGATCGGCCGTTTTGTAGACCAGCTCATCCCTGAGGCCCAGCTTCCGCTGACGCTCACCAGCTATTCCCCCTGCTTCCGCAAGGAAAAAGGCGCTCACGGCTTGGAGGAGCGCGGCATTTACCGTATCCACCAGTTTGAAAAGCAGGAAATGATCGTGCTCTGCAAGCCGGAGGACAGCATGGCATGGTACGAAAAGCTGTGGCGCAACAGTGTAGAGCTGTTCCGCAGCCTGGATATCCCGGTGCGACAGCTGGAATGCTGCTCCGGGGACCTGGCGGATCTGAAGGTGAAGAGCTGCGACATCGAAGCGTGGAGCCCCCGCCAGCAGAAATATTTCGAGGTATGCAGCTGCTCAAATCTGGGCGACGCACAGAGCCGCCGCCTGAAGATCCGCATCAAAGGCGAGGACGGGAAAAACTATCTGCCGCATACGCTGAACAATACCTGTGTGGCTCCGCCCCGCATGCTTATCGCGTTTTTGGAAAATAATTTGCGTGCTGACGGCAGCGTGCGCATTCCCGAGGTGCTGCGTCCCTACATGGGTGGGAAGGCAGAATTGCAGAAAGTATAATTGGAAAATAATGGGAAATATCCCCGGCTTTTCCAATGTGAGCCGGGGATATTTGGATTTCCATGCTTTTTCACCTGCAAAAGACTCAGACAAAGAATTATTTTGTTTGCCTCTGGGAACACTGGAAAGGCGAAGCGGGGAAAAAGCCGGAATACTGCGGGAATTTCCGTGAAAAATGCTTGACAACAGGGCACCTTTTCTATATAATATCAGATGCACCACTTTTCTGTGGTTGTTTGTGGCGGTATAGCTCAGTTGGCTAGAGCATTCGGTTCATACCCGAAGTGTCACCGGTTCGAATCCAGTTACCGCTACCACATTACAGGGTTTTGCTGAAAGTTGCGGGGTACTTGCTGCAATCGCGGCGGGTGTGAGGCTTTGGCAATATTCAGCAAAATCCTGTATTATGGCCCGATGGTCAAGCGGTCAAGACATCGCCCTTTCACGGCGGTAACCCGGGTTCGATTCCCGGTCGGGTCACCACATGTATAGTACTTGCAGGCTGCTTGATGGCCTGCAATATCTAATATCTGCGTGGAGCATACCACGTGTCTAAAAGAGAGCTGCCAATGTGCAGCTCTTTCTTTTATTATTTTACATCATTGCATTCTTGTCCTCTTGCATCGTTGATGAACTGTATAAATTTAACGGAATTTTAGCTGACAAAACCATACTATTGTGGTATTGTATCCTCATAGCCGCGCTCCCCACTTCGCGCGGCACCTTGCCGCCCTTATCCGCTATCCACGGATAGGGGCAGTATTCTTTTGTATGAAGCGTTGGGAAATCACATTTATACTGTTTGTCAATAGGAAATCAAAAAAATTTACAAATTTTTGTATGTTTCTTGTTTACTTTTTTCAGCTACAGGCATATAATAATGATAAGAGAGCTGCCCAAACCGTTATACGTTCTTTTGGGGGCCAGGGCCGGAGGTTTCCTTCGGCCCTCTTATTTTTATTTTATAGGTGAGCGCAAAATGGAGCTAAAGGGGCCACTATCGTTTTCCCAACAGGTGAAACGATTACAGGAACATGGGATGTGCATATCCGATCCTAAGGACGCAGAGCGCAAATTATCAAAAATTAACTACTACCGCTTTACGGGATATGCGTTATCTCTTCGCGGGGATAGAGAGGGTAATCGATACGTTTCAGGTACCGATTTTGATATGGTATACCGTCTCTATCTCTTTGATGAAGAATTGAGAAACGCTCTTAAATTACCGTTAGAACGCGTAGAAATATTTGCACGCACGCAAATTTCATACTGGTTTTCTATAGCTAAAAATAAAAAGTCTCCGCATATGGCTCATTATAAAGAAGAGAATTTTTATAATAAAGAGCACTACAGGCAAGTGATGGACAGCATCAGCCGTGAAGAGCAACACCGAAACGGAGAGCTATTTGTACAGCATCACAAAGAAAAATATGAAGACAAAATGCCACTATGGGTAATCGTAGAATTGCTGTCTTTTTCAAATTTATCAAAACTATACAATTCAATGTGGATTTCGGAAAAGGAATCGATTGCAATATCTATGGGAAATATCCACGAAGATACTCTCAAGAACCACTTACGTTGTTTATCGGAATTGCGTAATCGTTGTGCGCACGGTGCCAGATTGTACGGTAAAGATATACGTTATAGCCCTCCTGCTCAATTGACGTCGCAGTTTCTCATCAAAAATCGTGATATTTGCAATACAACTTTATTCGCATATATCATTGTCTTAATTCGAAGACAGCCATCCATAGAGTGTAAGCGTGAAACAGTTGAAATGCTTATTGATATTTTCAAAAGGTATGAAGAAATCATTTTAAAAAGCGAAATTGGTTTACCTGAGAGATATGAATATATACTTAATAGAGAGATAAAATAAAAAAAGCCCCCGGCCAGGAATCAAAAATCCTGAACCGGGGGATTTCGTCATATACTATTCGGTTTTTGCCGCGCCCAGCGCCTGCAACTTCTTCACAAGGTCGCTCACATAATTCGCGCCGCGGCTCGCAAAGATGCCGGTAAGCGCAATGCCCAGCCACGCTACGTTGAAGTTCACACCCAACGCGGCGTAAAAATCCGCGCCGACGCCAAAGCACAGCAGCACGCCCAGCGCGACGGCCCCCGCCTGCGTGGCGGCGGTTTTCCATTGCTTTTCTATGATTGCTTTGCCGAAGGTCTTGGCGTATTCGATCAACGCCTCTACCGTTACGGCCATCATAAGTACAAGCACGATCATGTTCATGTTATTTACCCTCCATCAATTTTTCAAGGTCGCTGATACGGTGATTTGCGACCTTGATTTGTTCCTCAAGAACAGGTACGCGCCGGGCAAAGTCGTTGTGCTCCCGCACTTCCCGCGTCAGCTCGTCCAGTTTTGTGTCCGTCACGGCCTGCGCTGTGGTGATTTTGTTCTCTGTGCGCCGGGCGGCCGCCGTATTGGTAATTACTACGCCAACCGCCGATATAAATTTAGTGGCGCTTGTGACCGCTTTTTTCAGACCGCCAGATTCAAAGGATCTTTGTACGCTGGAAATGGCCTTTTTGACGGGAACGCTGATACTCTTAGGCAATAAGTCCGCTAGAGCGTTCCCGAGGGTTGCGGCAATATCAACAGCCGCAGAGTAAATACGTTTTTTGTTCTTAGAGACACCGGCAGCAAAGGAACGAATAAGCCCTGCTGCCGCTTGGACAGTACCAGGGGCATTCTCTGCGGCTGTAACGAGGGCGTCGCTCATAACATCGCCGGCGGCCACAACAAGACCCTCGTGCCCACCTTGATGAAAAGCATCGGCGAGGTCGGTCATCCAGCCATTGACGAGGGGCAAAGCGGTATCTTTGAGACTGCCGGTGAAGCTTTCAGTAATTTCACCCAGCAAAGAAAGAGCATTGTCTTTCAATGTAGAGAGCTGTCCGCTGAAAGTTTTGCTCTGTGCCTCCATGGCATTATAGAATTGGCCGCCTTCGCTTGTGGCGTGCTCAAAGGCCGCTGCAACCATTTCGGCGCTGATAGCGCCCTTAGACATTTCTTCTTTCAGCTGCGCAACACTTTTGCCAGTCATCTTGCTGATTTCGTTCAGGGGATTGAAGCCCTGATTTATCATCTGCAAGAGATCCTGCCCCATGAGCTTACCAGTAGATTGACATTGCGCAAAGGCCAAAGTAAGTCCATCGAATTTTTCCTTGTTGCCTTGGGAGACATCGCCAAGCATTTTCATGATTGGCAGAACTTTTTCTTCGGCTGTACCAAAAGCAAGCAGAGTTTGCGCGCCCTTTGCGAGGTCAGGCAGCTCAAAAGGCGTTTCAGCAGCGAACTTTTTAATTTGAGAGATCATGTTCTGCGCCTTTTCCGCGCTGCCGAGCATGGTCCCAAAACTGGTGATATACTGCTCCATCTGAGCGTTGTATTTTACACCGGCCATAGCACCAGCGGACAGAGCGGCTGTAGCGCTTGCGAGTAAGGTAGCCGCACCTTGCAAAGCCGTTTTTGCTAAGTTGGAAATTTTTGCAAGCCCTGATTTAAAACCGTTACTGTCAATGAGGGTATCGTATTTTAGAGTACCGTCCGGCTGTGCCATGCTTGTTTCACTTCCTTAAAAATGGCAATAAGAAGACCCCGGCTGAGAACCGGGGCCTTGACAAAAATGAAAGGCACACCGCTTGGGTGCGCCTTGTTTTTAGAAGATTTACTTTTTTCTTGAAAAGGAAACGGCTGTTGCCAAAGTGACATATCTTATATCGTAATCTCCAACGGAAATGTTGGATTCGCCAGCAGAGATTTGTTCAAGAATGTAAGAAATATCGCTAACAGAAAATCCTAAATCAGGTGAAAGGTATGTACGCGTAATCGTTGCTGCATAGACGTCTGGACTAATATCATCTTGGAATTGGTAAGAAATATACTCAAGCTGGTTATCGTCAAGCATATAACGCCAAAAAATATCTGTACCATAACTATCTGACAGAGAAATATTGATTCCACCATCAAACAACTCGACTGCTTGAATTTCAATGGATAGCTCTGGAGAATGACCAGAGATTTCATTCCCACTTGAAATCAATTCGACATTGGAAAGGACTTTTTGGTTGATATCGGAATAATCAGAAAGCTCAACAGCGATAGGCTGTTCGGCAGACGTTGAAGCACTTATAGAAGATGGAGAAGTCTCACAGCCTGCCAACAAAAACGCGGATACCATTAAAGCAAGGAATACTGATAGAATCTTTTTCACATAATCGCCTCCTGGACACAGGATACCATATTCAGGAAAAGTTTTCCAGATTTCCCGGCAAATTGCGTCCATCAATGAGAGCCTGAGTAATTTTATCAAGAACTTCCCGTTCTTCGCGCGGGCATGGGAGCGCGTAAAGACGCTGCATGCGCTGATAAAAGATTTTTTGCTCACCTTTCATCTTCTTTGTATCAGCGCCACGCCATTCCATGATCTTGCAGATGGTGTTATCAGGTTTCAAAGCATCAAAAAGCGCCTTGAATTTCCACCAATGCAAATGCGGCACGGCTTCGAGGTCGATACCGTAATCAGATAGGAAAGCCGCAAAGATATAGGCATCGTCATAATCATAATCGTAAATGCGTTTTGCGGCTTTTGTAGCGCTGTCCGACTGGCTTTCGTCGCCTTTTCCACAAGCGTAAAACCAGCGTATGGAATCGAGAGCTTCAAGTGGAGAAGGAGGGAGCTTGGGGAAAAACAGATTGATTGCCAGAATGACTTTTTCCCGGGCCGCAAGGCTGCGGTCAAGCATGAGCGATTCAAACTGTAATGCAATGCGAAAATCAGTACGGATATCCCATGCCTGACCGTTCAGCACGACGCTGTGCGGCGCGGGGTCAATGAGCAGACTCACTCGCGGAGAGAGCGCTCGGGTGAATATTTTGCGCGGAGCACCTCGGCCTTGGCTTCAAATTCAGCCCGCTGTCGGGAAGCTTCATTCACCAAGGATTCGTAGGCTTCCAGCGCAACGCCGACGTCATCGTCGCCGAGAACCTGTTTCCCCACACCAGGTCCGAAAGCAGTGTCGAAGCACCGCCTGACAATTCGGCAGATCTCACGCAGGCCAGCGGCTTCGTTGGTGAAGCTCATAGCTTTGTCTGCCGCCTGCCCTGCAGAGGCGATCGCTTTACTGATGCGCTCATTGTCCGTGGCCCGGAGCATATTCATTTCAAGCTCAATGCCGTGGATCGTGATTTTGCTCATGGATATACTCCTTCCTTATGCCCCGGGAATTTCGCTCGCGGGTGTGAATGTCTTGGTGGAAATGTTGAACTCGCCGACAACGGCGTCACCAATCGCATTCATATTGCCGTCGATACTCATGATCTCGCCGCCTGCGCCCGTAATGCCGGAAATCTCAAATCCTACGCGGAATTTGCGGGCGTAGTAGGTATTCTGCTTTTCCGGGATGGGCTGGTACAGCCGAACACGGAAATAGTCTGCTTCGACACCCAATTTCTGTTCCTCGCCAATATCACGGATGAACTCGACGACCTTGTTGTCCTTGTACAGGTCCGCAGTGATTGGGAACTGCGTTTGGTAGCCGGTAGTCAGCGTGGTAGCGGATTTGTCAGCAGTGTAATGCTTTTGAGTGGTCTGCGCGTTGGGATTCTCGTCGATGGTCTCGAACACGCTCATAACACGGATGTCTGGTTTTTCACTGTTGCCAATATCCAGATAATCAGCAACAAGGTTACGGGTCACAGCAGTGCCCTTGGATTCAGCCATAATTCTTTACCTCCTGAAAGTATTGTAATCTGCACTGGATTTAGTATTTCCCCTCGGTCGGACCGGCGGCGAACAGATAACCAGTGCTTTGTGCTTCGATGATTTGCGGTATCATGCCGGCGGGGAGGGATGGTAGTGCGCCGGTGCGGGTCTGCTCATCCAGCCATTCGGCCAGAGCTTCAAAGAGGCCGCAGTTAGCAATGTTTTGGAGTACATCGGATGTGTAGTCGGTCAACAGCCTGACAACAAATAAATATTGCCGGATGCTGTCGCCGTTCGTGTACCGCTTTACGATGCGTGTTGCGGGAGTAGTATCAATGGAATATTCCACGTCGGCGCCGCGGCACTCCGCGGGCAAGTAATCAACATTGATTTTACCCGCAGCCATAACAGGGCACTGCATAAAATAATCCCACAAAGCCCGGATGACAGCTTTTTCTTCGGTCACTTTTTACCTCCTGCTATTTTTGCGGCACCGCGCAGAATTGCAGCTTTGTGGTCGGCTTTCATACGCTCGAACCACTTTCCGCCACGGCGAGGGTCGTAACTGCGTGACTGAGCAGTTGCATCTTGCGCCCCGGCATAAGGCGCAACATAGTTCACCTCGCCCGAACCAACGACGGTGCCGAGTTCGCCGGAACGGATAAGCATGCCGGTATCAATGGGCATGTACGGAGCATCCAGGCGCAGAACCTCGCTGTCAACAAACTTCTGCGCACTGGAAAACTTCTCCGTAAACTCCGCGCCAAAGCCTTTATTCCACTCCAGAATAGCCGTTACTTTTCCGCTTTTTGAGGCTTGGGTGTAGAGGCTTCCCTGGGGAGTATCAATTTTGAGTTTGGGGTTTGCCATTTACTTGCCCTCTATCCGCCAGTGCTGCATGTGGTCCGGTCCGCGCCGGTTGTCCGCCACAGACGTTACGAGAAAGGACGCTGCAGCAGCCCTGCGCGCCTTTTGCGGGTCGTCGAAGTCAACCAGCCCGCGGATGATAATATCGCCACTGGCAACAGCTGCAGCCGCCCTCGTGAAGATACGAACGGTATAAGCGTCCGCAGTATTGAGGCCGTTGTCGCCGACCGTGGCCGCCTGGCGGCCGTGCCAGCTTACCCCCTCGTACTGAGCATGCGTCCAGACATCAATGCGCTTGGTGGGGTCATATTCTTTGTGATACAGCGTGATATCTGCATTGCGGACCATTCAGCACATCCCCCTATACAAAAGACCGTAGCGGTCGGGTCCCAGCGTGTCAGAAAGTATGCTGTACAGCGTGTGCCCGGCAGTGCGTGCCAGCTCGGTGGGATTCATATAGCTTTCGGTATAGCCGTCCACATTCACACTGGAAAGCCCGGGGGCGGCTACCTTTGCAGCGGCCAAACGCTGCATCGCGTCAGCCATCTGGGCGCAGGCGTCGGCCAGCTCCGTTTCAAGATCGGCGGCGTGGCCCTCGGCACGGCCGAGGGTCAGCTCGTCGATTTTTCGGGATGCACGCGGCCCCCACAAGCCATACTGCTCTGCGCTCATAGTACCACCCATGGCCGAGTAAGTGTCATAATCACAGTACAGCATAGACGTCTCCTTACGCGTGTTTCTTGATCTGAAGGACTTTCTTTTTGGTGACGGCGTGGGCGTAGATTTTGCGGCCCTGTACGGCAGATGCCCCGATATACTTGCCGGAGCCGGACAGATCCTGCAGATGAACGTTGACGCTCCACTCGTTTACGCGGGTACACCAATCAGGATGCCCGGCAATGAAATCCGTGGTTTCAGAAAGGGTGGTGTCCTCGAAGACATTGAAGCCTGCAATGCGCCCCTGCGCACCCGTCTGGACTACCGCGTCGCCCAGTTGAGTAGCTCTGACAAACTCGGGACTTTTCAGGATCAACGCATAGGTCTCGGGAGACACAAGCAGCCAGCGGCGGTTGTCATTGGGAATATGTGCCTTGCTCATGGCAGTGCGCACATCCACGATTGTGCCATAGATGGTTTCGGGGGAAAGGGCAGAGGTATCACCGAATGTGGTTGCCTGAGCCTCCAGAACGGTCGTGGCATCCTTTTCGATTTGCAGCGCCATGCTGTATGCCGCAGAATCGAGCCGGTCAGCAACCAGGTTATCGGGGACGGCTGCAGCGTCAAAACCGTCAATGATCTCATTCACGGCCTTGTCCTTGTCAACGGTGACATTAGTGTACGAGGTATCGCCATGGGTAGCGCCGGCGCCGTCGGTTTTGCTGTAATCCGCCACGGCTACTTCGGTGTCCCGAACAGGGACCTTTACCTTGCCAGCCTTGGGATTGCCTTCGTAACGGTTATTGAAAATTACACCGTCCTTTTTCACCAGCGTCGCGCGCAGCTTCGCGTCAACCAGTTTAGAATAACGGTCCTGAAGTTCGTGTGCCATTGTTCAAATCTCCTTTTACAGTTTGAGGTCAGGATTGAGAGCGGCGAAGGCGGCAGTCACGCCGTCAGACGGTTCGGCACTGCCGCCTTGTCCGTGTTCCGCGCCGGTATCGACGTGTACGCCGGTGCCGTCATCCTGTTTTGTGGTGTCGGCTTCGAAAAGCCACGGGTCGGATTTTTTCAGAGTTTCCAGCTGGTCGTCAAATCCCAGCAGCTTGTTGCCGTCCAGCTTTACAGCGTCCAGATCAAGCAAAGCGCGTGCGGCTTTGCCGTTTTTCGCCTTGCTGTTGGCGAGCGCGATGTCGATGGCGCTGGCCTTGCGCACGGCTTCGAGGTCGATGGCGTATTTGGTCTGTAGCGTGCTCAGCTGAGTTTTAAGGCCCTCTACATCCTGGCCGTCAAATTTCTTTGCGGCCTCCTTCAACCCCTTGATCGTGTCATTCGCGGTCTTCAGCTCATCGTTTTTGCTGTTGAAATCAGCACGGGCCACAAACCCCTTGCCGATCTCGGCGCTGATCTGCTTGTCGATGTCCTCGGTGTAGTGGTCGCCGAGGATGGTTTTCAACCACTCCAGCATAAAAAACTCCTTTCAACCCGCCATCCTTTTTATCCGGCCAGTCCCGGTATGTGCGGGGCGCGTATTGTATCCCCAGCGCAAGGGGTAATTATGGAACCCTCTCCGGCCTCATGCGGCCGGTCAGGGCATAACAAAAGGCCCGCCCCGGAGGGTGGACCTTGCGTTATTGAATTGAATTTGGGGCATGAAAAAACCACCGCCCATGAGTGGAGTGGTGGTTTCGTCTTATAATTCAAAAGCGGTTATTTCTTCAGCCGCTCGATGTTGGCTTTCACGGATTTGTAGTTAATTTCGCCGGGCGCGATCAGCTCAAAATTCGGACATTCGTGGTATTCCTCAAATCGGATACCCTCCGGGATTTTTTGGGGGTATTTTTTGCAGGAATGCTTGCCCCGGTGCCACAGCTTACAGCCATTGCACATAGGTACGGAAGCAATTCCCCAGCAATCCTGGCTCATCATGGAGGGGCTGAATTTCTCTTCGTTGCTCACGGCTTTATCACCTCAGCCTTAATATATACCTTATCACCGGACGTGTCAACGGAAAGGAGTCTGTACTTCAGTCCTCGCGCGAACAGGACCTCATCCTGCAGCTTGTACTGCGGGTGAGCAAGGTCTCGTATGTACAAAGCACCCTGATACCCAGCGGGCACATGCAACTCAATCACTGTGTCGCGGCCCGGTAGTCCAAGTTGCCGGAAGCTGGTCGAAGTAAATATGCGATTGGGTATTGTCTGCCCAATGAAATTTCCAATCGTATTTTTATCAGGCTGCGCTCCATTGTCAAATTCCAAAAAGCTCAGCGAAGTCTCGCGGTACAGCGTGATGTTGTTTGGTACCGTGCCTTTAGCCAGCGCGCTGTCCAGAACGGCGATCTTTTCCCGCGTCGCTGCGTTGATGCGCCCGTGCCGGATCGCGCTGTTGATCGCCGTTGCGTCAAACCCCGTGTACTGCGTAAGCTGCGCCCGCTCCGCCTCGGTAAGAGCAGAAAGCTGCACGCGCATCGCATCTTTTGCACGCAGTGTGGACGTGCCCATTCCCAGCTTTCTGGCCGCCCATGCGGCCTTGCTGGCCTCGCTGCGTCCGAACCCGCTCACGCTTTCCCGCGCGCTGTCTGCACGGCCGCCGGTGTCGTGCACAAAGGCATCCAGCTTTCGGCGGGCACGGTTCAGCTCTGCCGCGGCCGCAGAAGTATCCAGCCCGGCCGCGTCCTCAGCCAGATATTTACGCTTTGCGGCGCGCACGCGGCGCTCAAGCGCGCGTTGCTGCTGGTTGATTTCATAGCGGCTGTATTTTTTGCCGCGATAGTCAATGTCACGGGCATTGATGTCATCCAGATAGCTGCGGCTGTATGCTCTGTCGCTCAGCCCTTCAAAGAAAGGGTAAAAGCTGTGACGGCAATTCCAGCCACACAATCCTGCGCCGGTGCCGTACCCCGTGCGCTCAAAGGGCGGATATTTCCGGCTGTGGCCGCTCCGGCTGAACACCTGTCCCTGCCACTCGGCATGCGAAGGCCGCGCGCCGGGATGGGCGGTCGTCTCTACAAGGTCGCAGCCCATTTCATCCGCACGGGCGATTTGCAGCTTTGCAGCGGTTTGGTTTACCCCGGTAAGGACTGCCCGCCGTGCAGCGACTTCAAGAGTATCCGTGCGACCGGAGGGATACCGAATCGCTTTAATACCCTTGCCTGCCAAATCATCCACGGCACGCTTGACTGCGGTTTTGTAATCGAAGGCTCCGCTGGACACTTGCAGCCACGCCCGGTCCAGCGCGTCTTCAAATTGACGGGTGACCGTATTGGCGGTAGTTCGGGTGAGATTTTTCCAAGAGCCAAGAGTTTGGCGATACCCTGCATTGAGCAGATTCAACAGGGCCGGGTTGGTGCTGATATCAGAAGGGGCGAAGCCCATAACGCGGTAGATTGTGTCATCAGCGGCCAGGGCCGTGGCTCCGGCATCCTGTAAAATGCGTCTGATTTCCGCATCCGCTTTTCCGCTGTACTTCGCCAGCGTCCTGACTACGTCGGAATATACGGCCCGTGTCTGTTCCAGACGCCATGCCTGCCAGGCAGCCGTTGAAGTTAACCCACTCATTTTGTTGATACGGCGGGCGATATCACGGAGGATATCATCTTCGACTTGCTGGAATAACTCGACCAAAGCATCCGGCAAGGTATCCAGATAATCCGGGGCCAGCATCAGGCATCACCGCCAAACCCCATCGGCTCATAATCTGCCGTTTCGGAAGCCGCCTCCTGCACGGCCCGTTTGGCGTCGTCCTCACTCATCCCGCGCCACTCCATGTTGTACCGGTATTTAGGGATAAAGCCGTCCATGGCATCATCCTTATCGCGTTGACGCCGCGTCTCCGCATCGGAGATATAGCTGTCGTCAAAATTGATGGTGATAGCCGTATCAGGGTCGATGTCGGCACCAACAAGGTTTTTGCCCACCCACAGGATAGAGTGCAGGATCTGCAGCAACGCCGCTTCAATCTTGATTTGATGGCGGTTGGCATGCTGTACCATGTCCTGCCGGTCTCCGGTGTACTGTGTTGCAGTGGCGATATTTCCGGAATTGAATTGATAGTGGTGTGTTCCGAGGCCAACCTTGAAACTGAAATAGTCCAGGGCGTCCTGCACGGCCTGGCTATTCGCTTCGGTACGGAGGTCCGGGTTGTATTCGTGCCAATCTGGCGCCGCGTCAGGGTCAAAGCCTCCGGGAGACACAAAAAGCTGTTGGCGAATGTCATCGGGTGCAAAGCGGTGTTCCTTGCCTTCCGCGTCAATGACCGTTTTGAACATGTCTTTGTTGTAGAAAACTTTTTTTCCGCCGAGATAGAGATCCCGGCAGTAATTGTCAAAAGCCAGATCGCAATGTTTGGATTGATCCAGCGCCTCGGAGAATACGCTCATGCCAAGCCCGGGCCCACCGGGCAGGTTTTTAGCGATATTGGGAGAGAAAACCGAAAACCATGGAACGCTGCTTCCTGTAGTAAAGCTTTTCAGCACGCCGGCGGGGAGAGGGGCGGGCTTGTAATCGGCGTTTTCCGTATCCTCGTTCTCGCTGGTAAAATATTCGTTGGTGATTTGATACTGCTGTCGTCCGTCCCGTAAGACAAGCCGGTGAGTTTGCAGGTAAATGCAGCTCTTGCCGCCCACAGTGACCTCAGATGCAAAGGCGACATCCACAATACGTCCATGCCGGACCGTGATTGGGAGGATGCATTCGGCCGGGTCATAGTCCAGGCAGATTTTGGCGTCAGGTGAAAGCACGGCCATACCGTCCTTGACGACAAGGTTTTCAAGGCTCAGCACAAAGGCACCGGTGCCGGAGCGAAACGCCAGTTCCACGAGTGTATTGGCGTTGTGCCAGAAGCCGAGGCTGCCAAGCTCTCCGCCGGTCTGTTGTGCATTGTCTCCGAGTAGCCATTCTGCTGATTGCTTGTCATCCACGGTCACGGTGGTTTTGTCGTTCAGGAGCAGGCTGGCCCAATCTTCGCAAGCTCGCTTAGGCATTCCAAGGCGGTACATAGTCCGCGCATGGTGTGTTCCGTCAAGCCCGCATTCGTTGATGCGGTGAAAGCTCGGGTGATATCCGGCCCACCATTGACGCCATTCGTCGATGTAGGAATAATACTGGCTCTGGATACCCCATTTTTTGGTTTTGTTCAGATATTTGATGAATTGCGTAATGTTCATGTTTCCGTCCCCAAATAGCGTTTATAGTCGCGTTCGATGGTGTATTCAAAGCCGTCCAATGTGTCCACGTCTGTGGAGCCGTCATCAAGACGCTCATCCTTGCCCGGATGTTTCCCGCTCCATAGGGCCGTGGAAAGCGCATCACGGACGCTGCCGGCCTCCGGCATATACCAAAAACGGCCGCCGCCCATAAGGGCTGCAGTCGTTCGTATTCGGTCGTTGATCTCGATTTTTTTTGCATTATATACGCGCTCGGCCAGCCAGCGGAAACGGGTCGGCAGCAAAGCGGCGCGCAAGCTGTTTTTCAGAACTTGTTCCGCACTGTCGCAGAAAACGGCGTGTATTTCCCCCCAGCGTATGAAAACAGCCTCGACGAACTGTACAAAGCGTTTTTGCAGAAATACGACGTCTGTACCCTTTGCGGCAATGCGTTCGCTGCAGAGCGCCACAACACCGCGGTATCCCGGCAGAACGCCCGTCGCCACAAAGGCATGTTGTGAACCGTTGCCTCCGAAGTCCACGCCGATGTAGACGCGGAAAGGCCGCAGCTCGCGCTCAGCAGGCCACAGAAAGCGATTATCGTTGGATGCAATACTGTCGGCAAATGGGCGGTAAATGATGCCTTCTGCAGCCGCCCATTGGCCCAGGATGAACCGTGTATAGTATACGGTCCCTGCGTATTCCGTTTTGAGGTTCGCCACAAATTCGGACGGCAAAAATGGGTTATCGTCGATGGTGGATGTTTGGCAGTAAACATCGGCGTCACTGTCAATGAACTGCTTGACAAAATGGTGAGGGTCTGCGGGGTTGGCCGTACCGTCAAAGTAGCTGTGCCCACAGCGCAGTCGACTTTTGAGCATCTGGAATACTTCTTCATTCCAGGTAGTCATTTCGTCGCCATAGGCGTATTCGATGGTCATGCCCTGGATTCGAGCGACGTGTTTTTTATTATCCGCGCCAAGGATATGGACCCGCCGCCCGAACAGGAGCGCCGTATTATCGCTGCTGATGGTACCGACAAGGCCCTCGCCCCATATCTCACGCATTGGGTCAAGGATATTGCGGGAAAGTGTGCCCTGGGTGTTCCCGAGCATCACCGCAGCTCCTTGCCCGCGAAGTGCCAGCAGACGTTTGGGAACAACGACGGCGTAATCCAGCCAGCTTTTGCCACTGCCTGTCGCGCCGACTTTGATGTTCCAGCGGTGACTGCAGCTTTGGAGGTACTCAATTTGCTTACTCGATAACGCCATCGATGCCCTCCAGAAGTTCCGCGGCGCGGGTGAGCTGATCGGCGCCGGTATCCTCGCGGGCTGTTTCCTCGCCCAACAGTTTGACGATTACCGTTGCCGCTCGCGCATCGCCTGCGGTTGCGGCCTCAGTCAGCCCTACGATCATTGCCATTTGATTGTCGATATCCTCGGGGGCGATACAGCGGCGCGCCAGCTTATTCCATCGGCGGCGGTCTGCGACGGGCAGGGAAAGGTATACGTCCGCTGCCTCTTTCAGGCTCCGTTTGCGGCGGCGCGCTGCCCCGGAGGCAATGCCGCCTTTTTTGCCATATTCCTTTGCTTCCTCTTTGCTTCGTTCGCTGAATGGGATAAGATCTTCACGGGCCACGTCACCACCTCTCTCAGGACATATGATTAAAGCTCGCGCAAAGCGAGTATGACTTGCAAATACATTGCACATATGTTATTTTTGTGTTAATTGTTGCAAAACAGTTTGAAGATGTATAGCTCTAAGTAGATCCTAAATTTCAGTAAAGGAGAAATCATTATGCCAATTTATAGGATTGAATCGTATGAAGATTTTGAAGACAATGGAAAAATGTACTACCACATGGGGAGCAGAAATGGACAAGAGGCAGAGGAGATTGAGGCGGAAAATGAATGTGAAGCACTAAAAAAATATTATGAAAAGATTAAAGAACTTTATAAAGGGAAAAATATAAAATTTGCCCCAAGTGGATCATGTGGGTTTATGTATCAAGTATTGGATGAGGATAAATATACCGAATATGATATTCGGGCTGTACTGAAAGATTAGAAACACAAAAGCGTCAGATATTATTTCTGGCGCTTTTGTCTTTTTCACCTGCATGTACTAAAGTCTCTATGCTTGTACTCGTAGGTGTGCTTTATCGACAGAGCCAAAGAAAAGCGCACCGGTTTCCCGATGCACTTTCTCAATTCTAAGTATAACTCATCAAAAACGAACATTCCGCTACAAACTACCGAGAAGAATTATTTTCTTTGAAATATCGGTTTACGACCATCCTCACGGTTTCCGCATCTCGAGACGGGCTAAGCTCCTGCGCAACCTCCGCCCAGCTCCAGCCGTCAAAGCTCCTGCGGCTGATTGCCACACGCACCTCGGGATCTGTGATATCCTCTATCTCGATCAGTGCCCTACCGTACAGCCGGTCGTATTCATCGTTGAGCTTTTTCAGTCTTTCCTGCATGGCCAAAACGTCGGCATCGGTTTCAACTCCGCGGATAATGACCGTATGCTTTGTGTAGGGGAAATTTTCCGCGCTCCCGTGTACCGCGTCCTGCGCAATAGCCTCTTTGCGGTGAAGCAGCTTCTCGATTCGACTCTCCCGGGCTTTTATGTCAGCAGGCAAGGCCCACAGTTTTTTGTACTCCTTGAATGTCACCCGAACACCTCCCGATAACAAACTCCGCAGACAACAGGGTCCTCCTTGTTCATGCGCCAGCGGCATGGCTTCGCACACAGCGTCGATTCCTTCACGGATGCCGTTGTTTTTCGCACGGGCAAGCGTAAGCGCAAGGTTTTTGCTCATCTCTCACACCTCATGAACCTTGATGCCATGTACCCACAGCATCAGTTTTCGTTTGATAACGTATTCAGGTGTGCGAACTCCTTTCGCATCCTCAACAATCGTCTCTCCGTTCCGCGTATATGCAAAATCGGCAATGTATTTACAACTACGTTCTCCCGCCTGTTTGGGAATAAGCTCAAACGGCACCTGCAACCTCAATTCTGATATTTCTCCCGCACGCTCCAGCAGCAAAAGGTCTATGTATCTATCCCTCTCACGCTTACTGTCAAACGTTATTCCGTTGTAGGTCGCTTTCTGGCTGCGGTATTTTCTCACGATGTTCATTCAACTCCTTCCGCCTTACTGCGCTAAGCGCACGCACTAAGTCTCTTCTGCTGCGCACCATCAGCGTATTTTCGCTCCGTGTTTTCGTGCACGGTTCCCTGATTTCCGCAATCGTCGGCGCAAATTTGTTTGTCGATATATGCCGTTTAAGTGCCGCATTGGCTGCATCATAATCAATATCTGCGAGCGCTTCTTCCCACAAATTCGATGCAGCGATTTCCTGCCCCTTCTGCCAGTTTGGATACGCTACACGTATCACCGCCAGCAGCCTATGTACCTCCTGAGCAGTCACTTTTCACCATCTCCAAAAACGGATTTGTATTTTGCGGCGCGGAAACCTGTCTCTCCGCCTTTCTCGCTGCTTTATCGCCATCAAATGCAGCTCTGGTAAAAATCCCCCTTTTGCTGCAATCTCTCAATATGCCAGCGACATAGGACCATTTTCGCACGTTTTGCTTTGCCGCAGTTTCAATCGCACCGCAAATTAATTCAGCCTCTGTGCCAGCTTCCATCCAGCCAACAATTTCATCCGCTACAGCCCTGGAACCCGCCCCCATGTTTTGCTCATAGCACTGGTACACTCTGGCAAAATCGTTTCGCGCGCGTGCTTCTTCGTCAGGTATATCTATCTCTTTAGTCTTATATCTAGGTATGTCTGTAGATTGTACTGTAGCTTTTACTGTAGTTTTTACTGTAGATTGCACTGTATTATTTACAGTGAAAGGTACAGTGTTTAGCCGATACCTGTTCGGTGCGCCTTTCCGTCCTTTCTGGTAATCCAAAAGGCCGACGCTGATGAGCTTGTCCCTGTGTAACAGCGTGCTTTTCTCATTCCCAATCTGGGCCTCTGCGATGAGCTGCGGATTTCCTACTGTGATCCATTCCGGCCACCCACAGGCGTTAAAAAGTGCTAAAAACTTGTAGTAAAGCACCCGCGCTGACGGCGCCAGATAGTTCATTCGGCTCCACTTTTCAAAAGCATTTATGAGATCAATATACGTCACACACTCACCGCCTTACTCGGCGCTGTCGATATCTTCGCAAAAGCCGTCTTTTTCGTAGCACTCCTTGCAGCAATCCGGACATATCTCTGCACCGCACGGCGCTCCACTTCCCTCATACGGGTTCCCGCAAAATTCACATTTCATAGATTTCATCCTTTCAGTTTCCATATCTTGCAAAGCTCTTCATCGAGTGAGACCGGCACGATATGGTATTTGTCGCAAAATGTATCTCTCCCAAGTGTGTGCGCCTCCATGTGCTTTTCACGGCTCAACGGGAGCACACGCATGCCTTTGTGCACGATCTCACGCCTGTCTCTCCCTGTTCCTACGGCATCCACGTGGTGTAGCTCCGCTTTCCGCCCGGTAAGGCAGCATTTTTTGTGCACCAAACACGCGTATACATATGCTGTAATATCTTCTGCTACGTCATACAACGGGCGGCGGCATGGCACTCCATATTTGATGCAAAATTCGATTATAAATTGAAGAAACAAGCGTGCGGTTGTCATATCACAATTCGATGTGCTGAAATATTCACAGTTTTCATACGCGATAAAATCATATTTCAACAGTGCCTTTACCTGTTCCGGGTCCATCCCACTCCAGGCGGCAATATCACGGAGCAGCGCGTGGATACGCTTGCGCTGCTCCGGGCTGATTCTTCTGCCGTCTGTCAAAAGCATTTCGCAGTGCGTGAGCCGCTTATTGAGCAGATACGTTTTTTCAAACGGCACATAGACCGTGAACCCTTTTCCGTGGTCGCATCGAATGATCTCGCATGGAATCGGCTCCATATACGGGTCGGTCATTTTATACTCACGACCTTGGGCGATGACACCGGCGCAATATCTTCCGCCTCGTCTGCGGTCGGGTCACCAGATGAAAACCGCACTGTACAGCCAAAAACGGTTGTACAGTGCGGTTTTTTATGCATTTAAAATGCTGCGACAACGAAATGGGAACATCTTTTATGCCCTGTTCGTTTCCGTGCCGGCCAAACAGACCCGCATGGCAGGAAGAAAGGGCATGCTGCTATTTTTTACTTCAATAATTTTCCGCCTTGATTTCGGTATAGCTCTGGGAATGCCCGCATACAGGGCAAACTTCCGGCGAGCATGCGGCATACGTTACGTTTCCGCATACCATGCACACCCACACGGTGGGGCGCCCCTTACAAAAAACCTGGCAGTCCTCAATGTTGGCAGCCAGCTTGTTGTAACGCTGTTCATGCGTTTTTTCAATGTTCCCCACGCGGGTGAACAGTTCCGCCAGCTCCTCAAAGCCTTCACAGCGGGCGGTACGGGCAAATTCGGCATACATCTCGGTCCATTCATAGTGTTCCCCGGCTGCCGCGTCCCGCAGGTTTTCCAGCGTGCCGGGCACTTCGCCGCCGGAAAGATGCTTAAGCCAGATCTCGGCATGTTCCTGTTCATTGCGGGATGTTTCATCAAAGATGTTCCCCATCTGCTCGTAGCCGTCTTCACGCGCACGCAGCGCATAGATCTTATATTTTGCACAAGCGTGCAGCTCGCCCGAAAATGCGGTCTGCAGATTTTTCCACGTCTGACTGTGTTGCAGTTCCATGGTCAATGCCTCCCGTTATATTGATGTGCCGCAAGACGGCAAAGCGCCGTCAAACCATTGTATGCGGCGGTACCCGGTTCTGACCATGCGCACGGGCACCTTAAAAGGACGGGACAGAAAAAGCCCTGCCAGATCCCAAAAGGATCTGGCGGGGCTTCAGCATTTGGAGCATTGTTCCCGGCAAGCCGCCTCACATCGAAAGAGGCGTTCCTTCGACACGCGGGCCGTCGGAATATAAAAATACGGTCTGCCGTCGTCGGTGCGCAGCAGAGGGATAACGGTCTCCTGTTTATAAGCCTGTGTGCGCTTCCTCAAAATGCTCAAAACGCGGAAGGAATCTGTGATAATGGGGCAAGATTTCCACGTCTGTCAGACAAAGCCCGGTGGTGTCCAACAAGCCGGCGGATTTATCATTTCCGGTGTGCAGCGGGCGATGAATGCAATGGAACACTGCATTACAAAGCGGCCGGCGCTGCAACTGCTCTTAGGCATCCAGCACCAGCACACGGATATCCTCCGGGCTGCGGACGAGATAGGACGCGCCCGCGCCGCACAGCTCGTCCCCGGTGCGGAAGCCCCACAGAACGCCGCAGCCCGCAAGCCCGGCATTGCGGGCCGTTTCGATGTCCACGCCGCTGTCCCCCACATACAGCACCTGCTGCGCCGAAAGGCCGAAGGCGGCGCGCATGCCGTTCACAAGATGCGGGTCGGGCTTCGTGGGGGTGCCCAGCGTATGGCCGGCCACTGCGTCAAACAGACCCGGAAAATAATGGCTGACAACGCTTTTGGTGAGAGCATCCTCCTTATTGGACACGACGCCCAGTTTTACGCCTGCGCCGTGCAGCGCGGCAAGCAGAGCGGAGATGCCGGGATACGGAGCCGTAGCGTCCTCCTTGTGCGCGTCGTAATAAGGGAAAAACAACCGGGCTGCCTGCGCCTGCGTAGCTTTGTCCCGGTGCCCGGGAGGAAGAAAACGCTCGATCAGCTTGGGAATGCCGTTGCCCACCATGTATTTGTATTCTTCTTCCGTATGGGGCGCAAAGCCCATTTCGGCCAGCGTATGATTGGCCGCGGCGGCAAGATCGCCGATGGTGTTCAGCAGCGTGCCGTCAAGATCGAATATCACAGCTCGGTACAAAAGGATCAGCTTCTTTCAAGAATGAGAATAAAACGCGGTGCGGTTCCTGCACAGCGGCGGAAAAGCACGGTGACGCCGCTCACAGCGTGAACGGGATTTCCCGCGCCAGATATTGCAGTACGCCGCGCACACGGTACCGCAGCCCGCAGGGCAGGTGCACCCGCACGTCGCACCGCCCGCCGCTGACGGAAAATGGGTTTTCCAGCAGCGTATAGGAAAGATCCGGCGTGAACACACAAACCTCGTGCCGGGTAAAAAAACGGGTATAGCAAACGGACAGCGTGCGGTTGGCGTTTTTGCGCAGGCCTTCACGGAAAAAGCCCTCCAGTGAAACCAGCAGCCCCGCCAGGGCAAGCACCGCCGGTACGAAAAGCATGGGCAGGATCTGCGGCATTGTGTAAGAGGCCACGCCGCACAGGCCCAAAGAAAGAGCGAGCAGCGTACCGGGCTGCCAAAGATACTGCACCGGGCTTTTGCGTGCGGGCATACACAGCGGACCGTCCGGCGGGCAGAAGTTGGGCAGCAGGCGCTCCACTGTCCGCTCCTCCCCTTTTTTATAAACCAGCACGGGCAGATCGCCTCCGCGGAAGCTGCCTGCGGAAAGGTATACCGGATAGCGTCGCAGAAGGCGCGCCGGCGGCGTAACGCACACATCGCAGGCGGACACACAGGCCACCAGGATACGCCGCTCGATGAGCGTGACAAAGCCGCCTTTGCTGATGATGACTCCGCCGTTCCGGCATACCTTAAAGCCTGCCGTGTGCAGCAGCGCATACAAAAAGGTGAATCCCGTCACGGCAAAGCCCAGCGTTACCAGAAAAGCCAGGCCCGTGGGCAGATACCGCGCCGCAAACAGCTCGGCCTCATGAAAAGTGTCCAGCGCGATTTGCTGGAAATTCTGCCCCAGAACCTCATCCAGCTGTTTCACGCCCCACAGGGCAAAGGCGCTGCTGGTGATGATATTGGCACTCAGCATCACGAAGCTCAGACGTTCAAAGCCCGTGGGCTCGAATACGGACGTATCGCTGCGCACAGGCAGAAGAACATCCGCCACCGCAGCCGCGTCCTTTTTATGAAGAAACATGGAATAGCTTTTGGGCGAGGCGTTCGTTTTGAAATACAGCGTTATACGGCTTGCGCCCAGCATGCGGCAGTACAAAGGGCGGGCGATCTCCAGCGCCGCGATGCTGGCTCTGCCGAAGGTGTGATAGCTGCGGTAAAACACGCCCTGCGTCACCTTTACGGCGCCGTCCTCCAGCCGGAAGGCTGTGGCACGCCAAAGAGCCAGCGCCGCAGCAGCGCAGGCCAGCAGGATAACGGCGTCCTGCCGGAGCGCCGCCCAAAGGCTGTCCAGGTCGAACGCAAGCAGCGCCTGAAGCATCGGTACCAGGCACAGCAGCAGGCCGTACCGCAGATAATGGACCGCAAAGATGATATGGAACCGGCGTTGCCTGTTCACAGCAGCTTCCCCCCGTGCGTCAGCTTGGCGGAAAGGCACTCCGCGTCCGCCTTGCGCATACCGGGCACCAACGTGGTGCAGCCGCTGGAGTACAGGAAGAACAGGCAGGTGCCCGTCATGCGCTGCAGCGGCGTCTGCACGATGTGGCAGCCCGCAAGGAACCGCAGCGGGATGCGCCGCGTTACGGGAAACAGCAGGCCGCGCCGAAGCGTCAGATGGTTGCCGCCCACACGCACGCAGGACGAAGCCAGCCGCGGCGCCAGCACGCCGAAGCACGCCGCAAGCCACAGCAGAAATACCGCCAGCGTCGGCGTAAAGAAATTTTTCCAGAACGGCAGGCACAGCATCGCGCCCAGTGCGGCGCACCAGCCGCTGACGATGGCGGCGCCGTGCCGCGGGACAGAAAATTCCATAGATCTTCCTTTCCGCCGAAACCGGGAGCCGCCTGTGCGGGGCTATTTTACGTCCGCCAGGTTCCAGCTTTGTGCCAGCTCGTGGAACGCCGTGTTTTTGGCCAGCACCACGACTTTATCGTTCACCAGGATCTGCGTATTGCCGCGGGGGACGATCAGCTCACCGTCCCGCGTGATGGAAATGACCACCGCATCCTTGGGGATGACAAGCTCAGCCAGCGTTTTCCCCGCATGGGCGAAGCCCTGTGGAATGAGCACCTCGGTGAGCGAGGCCGTCCCCCCCGCAAGGCTGAGCAGCTGCTGGATGGCCGCCGTCTCCACCTCGCGCTCGATGAGGTGCGTCAGGTTATCGGTAGCGCTCACGGCAATGTCCACGCCCAGTTTTTTCAGCACTGCGGCGTTTTTGGGGTTGTTCACTCGGGCCACCGTGCGCTTGACCTTGAACACCTGCTTTGCAAGCTGGCATACGATCAAATTGTCTTCGTCCCGGCCCGTTACCGCAACCATGGCGCTGCAGTGAGCCACGTCCGCACTTTCCTGCACTTCGGCAAAAGTGCCGTCGCCGCACACCACGGTCAGGTCCAGGCTGTCGGCCACCTTGCGGCACATGGCCGGGTCGTCCTCGATGAGCACCGGCGTGTGGCCGTGCTCCAGAAGGGTCTTGGCAAGATAGTAGCCCACTTTGCCTCCGCCCACGATACAAACACGCATATTTGTGTACTCCTTATGATGTTTCCCCGCATGGGCCGCTATCCGCGGCGGCGGGAGTATTCCTCAGTCCGCCAGTTCCGCAAACAGGATCTTATCATCCACATGCAGCGTAGGCTGGGTGTTAGCAAGTTCCATCGTGCCGTTGGCGCGCAGCACGCCGAATACCATCATGCCCGCCCGGGGCGGCTGTACGGACGAAAGCGGACGGTTCCACTGATGCTTCGCGGCAGGTACAGCTGAAAAATTTGCCGTGGAGGAACCGAACATCACGCACTGGTCCTCGTCGTCCTCCTCCTGCAGAATACCCGCCAGCAGGCCTTGGGCCGTCAGATTGGTGCCGCACACGATGCGCAGGCCAAAGCGCTCGGTGTAGACCTCTTTGCGGGAGGGCTCGGCCACGCGGGCGATGACGTGCTTCACACCGAACAGCTCGCGCGCGATCTGCGCTACCATCAGATTGATGTTGTCATCCTTGGTGACGGCGGCCACGGCGTCGCAGGCCTCAATGCCCGCACTGCGCAGTACATCGCCGTCGATGGGCACGCCCGCCACGGCCATGCCGGAAAATGGCGGCTCCAGTTCATTGAGCAGAGCCAGATTGGCGGCGTCTTCGTCCAGCACGGAAACATCGTGCCCCAGCCGCTCCAGCACATGTACCAGCCTGCGGCCCACGCGGCCGCAGCCTACGATCAGGATATTCATAGCTTGTCTCCTTCGGTCTCCGCCGGGACGGAGCCCGGAGGCCCGCGCCGCGCGGACAATGGCGCGGCCGTGCGGCGGCGCTCTGCCCTCATTATACCCGTTCCCCGGCGGGGTTGCAACCGATACACATTTATGCTTTGCAGTTTTGCCGCGCCTGTGCTATAGTATCAGTGTATAAAAACAGCGGTTTTCCGCCGCGCGGCGGAAAGCTCCGAAGGCTTCATCCGATGCCGCAGGCGCGAACGGAAAGGCCGCGGAGCGCCGGCCGGGCCCGGGAAAGCGTTCAGCGCCCGTCCGCGGCCTTGGCTGTGCGCCGTTTTTGGTACATTGCGGCTAGTTAAAAAGTACCGCGTCTATTGTACATGGGATACGGTGGGGAAAAAAGCAAAAAAAGGAGAGGAACACCATGCAATTGAACAGCGAATCCGTACTGAAAGGCGCTGAACGTGCGCCGAACCGGAGCCTTTTTTATGCTCTGGGTTATACTGATGAAGAAATCAACCGTCCGTTGATCGGCGTTGTGAGCGCGTACAGCGAGATCGTACCCGGCCATGCTCATTTGGACAAGCTGGCCGAGGCTGTCAAGGCGGGCGTGCGCATGGCGGGCGGTACTCCTATCCTGGTACCGTCCATCGGTGTGTGCGACGGAATCGCCATGGGCCATATCGGTATGAAGTATTCCCTGCCCAGCCGTGAGCTGATCTGCGACAGCGTGGAGACGATGGCGCGCGCCCACGGGTTTGATGGCTTGGTACTGGTGCCGAACTGCGACAAGATCGTGCCCGGCATGCTGATGGCCGCGGCCCGGCTGAATATCCCGTCCATTGTCGTCAGCGGCGGGCCGATGCTCTCGGGCCGGCAGGGCACGCGCCACGTTTCGCTTTCCCAGATGTTCGAGGCGGTGGGGAGCTACAAGGCCGGCATCATCGGCGAAGACGTGCTGGACGATTACACCAAAAACACCTGTCCCGGCTGCGGCAGCTGCTCGGGTATGTATACGGCCAACAGCATGAACTGCCTGTGCGAAGCCATTGGCATGGCGCTGCCCGGCAACGGAACCATCCCTGCGGTATACGCGGCGCGCACGCAGCTGGCAAAGCACGCGGGCATGCGCATCATGGATCTGGTGCGGGACGGGGTGCGTCCCCGGGATATTCTGACACCGGCGGCATTCAGAAATGCACTGGCCACGGATATGGCGCTGGGCTGCAGTTCCAACAGCGTTTTGCACCTGCTGGCCATTGCCAACGAGGCGGATGTGCCTATGAGCCTGGAGACTTTCAATGAAATGAGCGCGAAGGTGCCCAACTTCTGCCACCTTGCTCCGGCCGGCCCCACGCATATCGAGGACCTGTACGCCGCGGGCGGCGTGCCCGCTGTCATGGCGCAGCTGGCCGGGCTGGGCCTGCTGGATACAAGTCTGCCCACGGTGACGGGCAAAACTGTGGGCGAGAACATTGCAGGCGCGCAGAACCGCGATACAAACGCCATCCGTCCCGCGGACGACCCGTACAGCAAAACGGGCGGCATCGCCGTGATGTGGGGCAACATTGCGCAGAACGGCTGCGTGGTGAAGCGCAGCGCGGTCGCTCCCGAGATGCTGGTGCACAGCGGTCCCGCGCGGGTGTTCGACGGTGAGGAAAGCGCCATCGACGCCATTTACAACGGCCGCATCCAGCCGGGAGATGTGGTGGTCATCCGATACGAAGGCCCGGTGGGCGGCCCCGGTATGCGCGAGATGCTCAATCCCACCAGCGCGCTGGCGGGTATGAAGCTGGACAAATCCGTGGCGCTCATCACCGACGGACGCTTCTCGGGCGCGTCCCGCGGCGCGTCCATCGGACATGTGGCGCCTGAGGCCGCCGTGGGCGGAAATATCGCGCTCATCGAGGAGGGCGACGTCATCGATATCGACATCCCGGGCGGGCGTATCGGCGTGCGCGTGGACGACGATACGCTGGCGCGCCGCCGCGCGGCATGGACGGCTCCTGCACCTAAGGAGACCACAGGCTGGCTGGCGCGCTATGCAAAGCTGGTGTCGGGCGCAAACGAAGGCGCCGTGATGCAGAAATAAGATTTTCCGCACAGAAAAAACAGCGGCCGGGAAGTATCCGGCCGCTGTTTTTCATCCCAACGATTCCCCCGGCCGCAGCCCGCGTGAAAAGCGGCCGCATGGCCTGAAAAAATATCCTGTGGATGTTCTTAAGTTTCCGGCGGCGGAGATTGCATCTGCTCCGCGCCCGCCTGCCGCGGGCCCGCCGTGCAGGGCCGCTCCGCCTCCAGCACAAGCTGTGCAAAGCCCTGATAGGTATAATCCGCGTCCGGTCCCCGGTAAGGGGCCACCGCGTTGAAAAAGCAGCTCGGCAGCTCACCTTCCCGCAGGCATTTCCCAATGCAGGGCGTGCAGCCCCTGTCGTGGTTCACGGGGTTCAGCGGACATTTTGTGTCCCGGCAGGTGCAGAAAGCAACGTTCATTCCGAAAAGCTCCTTTCCAAAACGGCAGATGCCGCCGCAGGGGCGCGGCCGTTCTGTCTGGCAGAACAGGGACTGCCGTTTTCCGTGCTCCGCGTGTTGAAACTGTTTAAAACCGGCCCGCGTCCCGCAGGGCTTTCACCTTCAGTACAGCGGCTACGGTCTTACTGTCGGTGATCTCACCGGAGAGAACCATTTCCGCGGCCTTGTCCAGCGGCAGCGTGAACACCGAGAGAAATTCGTCCGCGTCCAGGTGCTGCCCCACGGGAGAAAGGCCCTTGGCCGCATACAGGTAAATGATCTCGCTGCAATATCCGCAGGTGGGAATGATATACCCCAGGTCCCGGTATTCGGCGGCGGCAAGGCCCGCTTCCTCGCCCAGCTCACGCTTGGCGGCTTCCAATGGGTCCTCCCCCTTTTCCAGCTTGCCGGCAGGAATCTCGATCAATTCCCGGTCCAGCGCGTAGCGGTACTGGCGCACCAGATAGAGCTCACCCTCGTCGTTGAGCGCTGCAACGCCCGCACCGCCGTGATGGCGTACCACCTCCCGGGTGCTGGTGCCGCCGTTTTCCAGTTCCACCCTGTCCAGCGTCACGGTGATGACGCGTCCCTCGAATTTTGTCTCGCTCGAAAGCCGTTTTTCAAAATGTGCCATCATGCATCCTCTTCTTCGTCGTCGTCATTTTCGGGGTTCAGCTCCGGAGTGCGGGTGCATTTTACCTTGCCCACTCTCCGGTCCTCCACTTCCAGCACTGTGAATTCCAGCCCGCCGTATTCCAGCGTCACATCTTCCCCCGCTGCGGGGATACGGCCCAAGCGGTCGATGATCAGGCCGCCCACGGTATCGAAATCGGCCTCGCCGTCCTCGTCCTCATCGGGCGGTTCCAGGCCGAAGGCCTCGAACACTTCCTCCAGGTCCGCGCTGCCTGCGGCAACAAACCCGTCCTCGGTGGCCACAAGGTCCTCGTCCTCGTTGTCAAATTCGTCCTGGATGTTGCCCACGATCTCCTCCAGGACGTCCTCCATCGTGGCAAGTCCGCTGGTGCCGCCGTATTCGTCCACCACCACGGCGATCTGCGTGTGCTTTACCTTAAAATCCACCAGCAGCTCCTGGGCGCGGCAGGCTTCCGGCACGAACATCGCGCCGCGCATGAACCGGCTCACCGGGGCCTGCGCCTTTTCCGGCGTGTCCCAAAGCGCGAACAGGTCCTTCACATACAAAATGCCGACAATGTCGTCCAGTGACTTGCGGTATACCGGGAGGCGCGAAAATCCGTGCTCCAGAGAAAGGCGTACCGCGTCGGCGGCGGGCGTGTTTTCCTCCACGCTTACGATCTCAGTGCGGTGGGTCATCACGTCGCCTGCCGTCACGTCGTCCAGCTCGAAGATGTTGGTGATCATCTTCTTCTGGCTTTCGTCTATCAGATCGTGCTCCTCCACGTCGTCCACGAAAGAGAGCACATCCTCCTCTGTTACGTCGGACTGGGCCGAGAGCCCCAGCGCCTTGAACACCAGCTTCGCGGGAGCGGCCAGCGGCGCACCCAGCATACAGGCGGCCGTGAAGCCGCTTTTCTCCTTTATGCGGCCCTTCGCCCGGCCAAGGCTGTACAGCAGCACGGCCAGCGCGGCCAGCGCCGCCAGGCACAGAAGCGTCCACCAGGGAGCTTGTGCAAAAATGCGAAGAAAGCCGTAAACAAAAAATCCGCACGCAAACACAAATGCCGCGCAAAGCCCGGCCATCCTGTCGGAAAACCCAAGGATGCCACTCTGCTGCCGCTCCGGTTCGCTTGCGGACACTGCGCCCGCGCGGTAAGCCGCCGCAAGCGCGCCAAACGTGGAAGCTGTTGCGATGAGGATACTAAGACCATCAGGGTCCATCTGAAAAAAACTCCTTCTTTCCGCCCGCCGCCGGAGCGCGGGCCATAGAATGCGGGCGCATAAGCCCGGATATTTACCTTATAATATACTGGATTGAAAGCGGCGTGTCAAATGCGGGGCGTAAAATCCGTGTAAAAGGAGGCGCATGGAGGTGTGAAGGTGGGATTTTTTTGTAAAAATGGCCGCGGTTCCCCATAAAAATCCCCTGCCCCTTGTTTACTTTCCCGCAAAACTTTGCTACAATAATGACGAGCGTAATGCAGAAACGATGCCCCCGCAAAACGCCTGTTTCTGCTCACACCACCCCCCGCCCGGAATCATCTGCCGCCGCGGGGGAATAAAGAAAGAACCGGAGGAAGAAAAATGCCAAGATCCAAGAAATCTATGGACGGCAACACCGCTGCGGCTCATGTAGCCTATGCGTTTACCGAAGTTGCCGGCATCTACCCCATCACCCCGTCGAGCCCCATGGCCGACCAGGTGGACCAGTGGTCCGCCCTGCACCAGAAGAACATCTTCGGCACCGAAGTGAAAGTTGTTGAGATGCAGTCCGAGGCGGGCGCGGCCGGCACCGTGCACGGCTCCCTGGCTGCCGGCGCGCTGACCACCACGTTCACCGCGTCCCAGGGCCTGCTGCTGATGATCCCCAACATGTATAAGATCGCCGGTGAGCTGCTGCCCGCCGTGTTCCATGTTTCCGCCCGTACCGTGGCCAGCCATGCGCTGAACATCTTCGGCGATCATTCCGACGTATATGCCTGCCGCCAGACGGGCTTTGCCATGCTGGCCGAGTCCAACCCGCAGGAGGTCATGGACCTGGCTGCTGTGGCGCACCTGGCCACGCTGGAGAGCCGTGTGCCGTTCATCAACTTCTTCGACGGCTTCCGTACCAGCCACGAGATCCAGAAGATCGAGGTCTGGGATTACGACGACCTGAAGGAAATGACGGACATGGAAGCGGTGAAGGCGTTCCGCGCCCATGCGCTGAACCCCGAGAACCCCGCTATGCGCGGCTCCCACGAGAACGGCGATATCTTCTTCCAGCACCGTGAGGCCTGCAATAAGTTCTACGAGGCCGTGCCCGGCATTGTGGAAAAATACATGGGCAAGGTGAACGCGAAGCTGGGTACCAACTACCAGCTGTTCGAGTACTACGGTGCTCCCGACGCAGACCGCGTCATCATCGCCATGGGCTCCATCTGCGACGTGGCCGAGGAAGTCATTGATTACCTCACCGCCAAGGGCGAGAAGGTCGGTCTGGTGAAGGTCCGCCTGTACCGTCCGTTCGCGGCCGACAAGCTGCTGGCCGCCATTCCGGCCACCGCGAAGAAGATCGCCGTGCTGGACCGCACCAAGGAGCCGGGCGCTCTGGCCGAGCCGCTCCATCTGGACGTTATGGCCGCGTTCCGCGAAGCGGGCCGCGAGGGCACCATCATCGGCGGCCGCTATGGCCTGGGCAGCAAGGATACCCCGCCGTCCAGCGTGTTTGCCGTATATGAAGAACTGGCGAAGGACGCTCCGAAGGAGCGCTTCACACTGGGCATCAACGACGACGTCACCTACCTCTCTCTGGAGGAGAAGCCCGCGCCCAACACGGCTGCCGAAGGCACCGTCGAGTGCAAGTTCTGGGGCCTGGGCGGCGACGGCACGGTCGGCGCCAACAAGAACTCCACCAAGATCATCGGCGACCATACCGACAAATATATCCAGGCCTACTTCCAGTATGACTCGAAGAAGACCGGCGGCGTGACGATCAGCCACCTGCGCTTCGGCGACAAGCCCATCCGCGCGCCGTACTATATCAACAAGGCCGATTTCGTGGCATGCCACAACCCGTCCTACGTCATCAAGGGCTACAAGATGGTCAACGACGTAAAGCCGGGCGGCGTGTTCATGATCAACTGCCAGTGGACGCCGGAAGAGCTGGATCACCACATGCCCGCCGAGGCGAAGCGCTATATCGCCAAGAACAACATCCAGCTGTATACAATCAACGCCATCGACAAGGCCATCGAAATTGGCCTGGGCAAGCGCACCAACACCATCCTGCAGTCCGCCTTCTTTGCTTTGGCAGGCGTGCTGCCGAAGGAAGACGCGCTGAAGTTCATGAAGGAAGCGGCCTACAAGTCCTTTGCCAAGAAGGGCGACGCCATCGTCGAGATGAACTACAAGGCCATTGACGCGGGCTTTGACGCTTTCGTCAAGATCGACGTGCCGGCTTCCTGGGCCGACGCGAAGGACACCGAGGGCGACCACGAGCTGGCCGGCAACCCCGCCACCGTCAAGATGGTCAAGGAGATCCTGTTCCCGGTCGACAAGATGGACGGCGACAGCCTGCCGGTTTCCGCTTTCGTGGACCATGTGGACGGCCAGTTCGAGCAGGGAGCTTCCGCATATGAGAAGCGCGGCGTTGCCGTGAGCGTGCCCGAGTGGGACGTTACAAAGTGCATTCAGTGCAACCAGTGCGCCTATGTCTGCCCGCATGCCACCATCCGTCCGTTTGCTTTCTCCGCCGAAGAAGTTGCCGCCGCCCCCGCCGCGCTGAAGGTGAAGCCGATGACCGGCAAGGGCTGCGAGAACTATCAGTTCGGCATGACGGTCTCTCCGCTGGACTGCATGGGCTGCGGCGTCTGCGTCGACGTCTGCCCGGCCCCCGGCAAGGCGCTGAAGATGATGCCTCAGGAGAGCCAGCTGGCCCAGCAGGAAGTGTTCGACTATGCTGTAGCCAACGTGGGCAAGAAAGAGGGCATGATGGCCGAGACGACCGTCAAGGGTTCTCAGTTCAACCAGCCGCTGCTTGAGTTCTCCGGCAGCTGCGCGGGCTGTGCCGAGACCAGCTACGCCCGCCTGATTACCCAGTTGTACGGCGAGCGTATGTATATTTCCAACGCCACCGGCTGTTCGTCCATCTGGGGCGGCCCGGCCGCAACGTCCCCGTACACCCGCAACCGTCTGTCCGGCAAGGGCCCGGCCTGGGCAAACAGCCTGTTCGAGGACAACGCAGAGCACGGCTTCGGCATGTATCTGGGCCAGAAGACCATCCGCGAGAGCCTGGCCGACAAGACCCGTGCGCTGATCGCTGTTGAGTACGCGCTGCCCGACCTGAAGGCCGCTGCGCAGGAATGGCTGGACACTATGGAGGACGGCAAGCTGAACCCTGCCGCCGCCGATAAGTATATTGCCGCGCTGGAGAACGGCGTGCTGACCGTAGAGGAAGGCATCACGTTCCTGGAGAGCGCCGAGGGCAAGGCGAAGTTCGGCGACAACGCCGCGTCCATGCTGGAGCATATGAAGAGCCTGAAGGCTGCCGGCAAGGCCACCTGCGACTGCGAGGCCTGCACGCTTGCGGCTGAAATTCTGGAGCAGAAGCAGTACCTGGCCAAGAAGTCCGTCTGGATCTTCGGCGGCGACGGCTGGGCCTATGATATCGGTTTCGGCGGTCTGGACCACGTGCTCGCTTCCGGCGAAGACGTGAATGTCATGGTCTTTGACACCGAGGTTTACTCCAACACCGGCGGCCAGGCCTCCAAGGCCAGCCAGATCGGTCAGGTGGCTCAGTTCGCCGCGGCGGGCAAGGCCATCGGCAAAAAGAATCTGGCCGAGATCGCCATGAGCTACGGCTACGTGTATGTGGCGCAGATCGCCATGGGCGCGGACAAGAACCAGACCATCAAGGCCATCACGGAGGCCGAGAGCTATCACGGCCCGTCCCTCATCATTGGCTATGCCCCCTGCGAGATGCACGGCGTCAAGGGCGGTATGACCAACTGCCAGAATGAGATGAAGCGCGCCGTTGAGGCTGGCTACTGGAACATGTTCCGCTTTGATCCGCGCAAAAAGGCCGAGGGCAAGAACCCGTTCACCATCGACAGCAAAGCGCCGACGGCGGACTACAAGGAATTCATTGAGAGCGAGACGCGTTACAGCCGCCTGCAGCGCGCCTTCCCCGAGCGTGCGCAGGTGCTGTTCGACAAGGCAGCCGACGCCGCGAAGGACCGCTACGAGTACCTGGGCAAGCTTGCCAAGCTGTACGAATAATCGGCACAAGCGAAGTAAAGCAGAGAGCGCCCCGCACCGAAAGGTGCGGGGCGCTCTTTTAATCAAAAAAGAGACATTATGCTTTTTTGATTTCTTTTGCGATAACCTCCAGAAATTCCGAAAGCTGCGGCTTTCCAGCGGGAAACAATACTTTTTGACGACCGCGAGCGCTGGAATCGTCGGTGTCCCATGCGCTGTTTCGTGCGGCTTCCATTTCCCGGCGTACTGCTTCTGGCGTGGTCCCATTTCTCTCAGCAATTGTTTTAGTCAATTCTTCTAAATGTTTGCTGTCCATTCTATTTCCTCCTTTCTTTACTATAATAGTCCAATTGCGACTAAATTTTAATAGTCACAATAAGACTAGGGTATAGTAAACATGGGTGAAGGCAATGGATTTGACGCGCATCCGCGCGCTGCGAGAGGATAACGATAAGACTCAGCAGGAAATAGCGGACTTGTTATGCATTAAGCAGACCACATATTCAAAGTATGAATTGGGCCGTGTCGCGATTCCCATCGACGCGTTGATGACGCTGGCCGATTTTTACGGGGTATCCTTGGATTATCTTGCGGGGCGTTCCGATGAAAAAGGAAAATAAAAAAGCCAACGTTCTTCGAAGAGAAAAACGCTGGCTTTTGTTTTTTAAAGCTAATTATTGCACATTGGCCGTGCACGCCGTTTTTTTCAGGGAGAGGAAAAACACCACAAGCCCTGCGCCCAGGCAGATATGTCCCAGCCCCGCGACGCCGGAGATTGCCACGTCCATCCCGCGGGAAAGCGGAAGCGCCAGTACCTGCGCCGCGCCGCGCACGGCCAGCATTACCGCCGTCACGCAAAGCCCGGTATTGTACAGCCCGTAGAACAGCCGGAAGTTTCTTTCCCGGGCCCAGTCAAGCTCTTTGGAAAACAGCGCGGCAAGCAGGAAAAACACCGTTCCCAGCAGGAACAGGTGCGTGTGTACCAGGCCCAGCGCCGTGCGCCCGGAAAACCCGTTGAATTTTGTGAATTCACGGTAGAATACGCCGCCGGCCATCGCGGCCAGAGCGTAAATGAATGCGGTGTTCAGCAATTTTTTCATTTGACAGTCTCCTTCCTTTTACGATGCATATCCGAAAAGCCCATCCAGACCACCCACACATAAGCGCAGGTCTTGGGGATCATGAGCATGCCCACGAGCGGAACGACGTCGGCCCACAGCACCACCGGGATATAGAACGCGAAGCTGAGCACGATGGCCAGCCACATCCAGCAGAAGGCCCTGTCCCCCGCCTGCCGCGCGCCGCGCAGGAATACCACGATGACCAGCGCGCCCAGCAGTGCGAACGGAACGTTGCGCCAGATGCTCCAGGACAGCGGCGGGTTCGCCGAAAGCCACGCATTCTGCGGGAACAGGCACAATCCGATGCGTGCCGCGGCCAGCGCGTATACGGCGCCCGTCAGCGCCCGGATGTGCAGGCCATAGCGCCGTTTTCCAATATGGTAAAGAATAACGTAAAATATTGTCATTGTAATGGACGTGATGAATTTGCCCGCTCCCAGTGCTGCCGCGTGGGCCGCCAGGCCGTCGGTACACAGCGCCCAGGCCCGGGGCACCAGATGAAATGCATCGCCGCAGCCCAGAATGACGGCCATCCAGCCGAATAATTTCGTTTCCCGGTCCTGCGCGCTTTTTACCATGATACACCCCAGCGTCACCACCGTGACAAGATAGGCGGCGTCGAACAGAGTTTCCATAATTGCCTGCATATGCTTCTCTCCAATCTGAACGATGTTCATTTTAATGAGTGTATTTCCCCGCACCCGGCTGCCCGGGCGCGGGGAATTTTCCTTTTTCAGTGCAAGGCCCGCACTGCCTGCATCAATAAATCAGGCGGCAGACGACTTCCTGCAAAAACGAGGCGTCCTCTCTGTCCGCCCGCAGCATCGACATCATCGTGCCGAATACGAAGGATACGAATTGCTCACGGGTGAAAGCCTCCGTAAATGCGCCGGGCCGCACACGGGCATCCCTGGCAAGTACAGCCAGCATGCCCGCCCGAATGTGCTCCCAATACTGCATTTCCAGCGCTTTTCCCTGCTGGCGCTCGGCCTCGTTCAGGCTTGCCAGCTCCCGCAGGAAGGTGTGCTCAAACTGGGCCAGATGCGTGCGCAGCGCGGTATAGATCTGCCCGCATACGGCGCTGAAATCCGAGCCATGGGTAAAATCACAGGAGAGGCCGCCGTGGAACACGCGTTTCCAAAAATCTTCAATCACAGCCAGCACAAGGTCCGCCTTGGCGGGATAATAATTGTATACAGTGCCGACAGACACGCCGCACATGGCGGCCGTGCGGCGGATGCTGATGTGTCCCAGCCCGTCCCGCCGCGCGATCTCCCGCGCGGCTTCCAGAAGCGCCTGCCGGGACGTCGCAGTTTTATTCATCGAGTTCGACCTCCAAACTGAACAATGTTCATTTTATTCCCTTTCTTTCCGCCTGTCAATCCCTTTTCCGCAATTTGCCGCCAAAGAATCCCCTTTGTTTTGCGGCCCGAATCGTGTATAATAAAAAGTGCGCGGCGGCGTTTGGGTGCCGGAGCAACGCGCGGCGCCCGCGCAGACAGTGCGGGCGGTGTGTGGAAAGGGAGGCGTCTGTTTTATGAAAAAAGAAAAGCAGCAAAAGAGGCCGAAGCGCACGAAGGCCCAGCGCGTACAGGCGCTCAAGACCTTTGCCGTGGATACGGTATACGATGTTGTGGGCAGTATCCTGTTTGCTATCGGCGTTTATACGTTTGCCAAATCAGCAGATTTTGCGCCCGGCGGCGTGTCGGGCCTGGCGCTGATCTGCAATTATTTGTGGGATCTGCCCATCGGCACGATGACCCTTATCATCAACATTCCCATCATCATCATCAGCTATAAGGTGGTGGGGCGCAAGTTTCTGCTCAAGAGTTTCAAGACGATGGTCATTTCCACGTTGTTTTTGGACCTTGTGTTCCCGCTGACGCCGCTGTACACGGGCAACAGTTTCCTGGCGGCCATTTTTTCCGGTGTGTTTATGGGCGCAGGTCTGGCGCTGATCTATATGCGCGGCTCGTCCACCGGCGGCACGGATTTCCTCATCGTCACCATCAAAAAGCTTAAGCCGCATTTCTCCATGGGCCAAGTGACGCTGATGACGGACCTTGTTGTCATCGTGCTGGGCGGTTTTGTGTTCGGCAACATCGACGCAGTGCTGTACGGCGTTATCTCCACCTATGCGGCGTCGGTGATCATTGATAAGATCATCTACGGCGCGGGCAGCGGCAAGCTGGCCATCATCATCACCACCGACGGCTATGCCACTGCGAAGAAGATCGATGAGGAAACGGGCCGGGGTGCAACGCTTATCAGGGCCATCGGTACGTATTCGGGCATTGAGCGGCATCTTATTCTGTGTGCCTGCGGCAAGGCGGAGATATTCAAGGTGCGCAACGCGGCCCATGCAGTGGACCCCAACGCCTTTGTGATGATCACCGAGGCCAGCGAGGTGTTCGGCGAGGGCTTCACCCCGCCGGAGCTGGACCAATAGCCCGGCAGAAAAGCATATTTTGGCTGCGCTCCGTGTTTTCGGCGGGGTGCGGCCTTTTTTGTGCGGCACGGGAGAGTCCCGGCGGGCGGTATGCCGCCGGCTTTGGTTACCCCGCACAAAAAGTGCAGAAATAGTTCTACAAGATTTATGTGCGGATGAGCCTGAATTCTCTTGATAGACACAATATATGGTGTTAGAATGAAAAGCGTATGATAATTGGAGAATTGAAGAAAGGTGAGGAAAAGAAATGGCGATCGAAGACATTGGGAAAAATGCGCTGCAGGTGCTGGAAAAGCGGTATCTGGCCAAGGACGCGGAGGGCAACCACACGGAGGATGTGGCGGGCCTGTTCCGCCGTGTTGCCGCGGCCGTGGCGGCGGCAGACCGGAATTATGATGAAAACGCGGATACTGCTGCGCTGGCGGACAGCTTTTACGAGCTGATGACCAGCCTGCGTTTTTTGCCAAACTCTCCCACGCTGATGAATGCGGGCCGCCCGTTGGGGCAGCTTTCGGCCTGCTTTGTGCTGCCTGTGGAGGACAGCATGGAGGCGATTTTCGAGACGGTGAAAAACGCCGCGCTCATCCACAAATCCGGCGGCGGCACGGGCTTTTCGTTCTCCCGTCTGCGGCAGAACGGCGCGCCCGTCAATTCCACAGGCGGCGTGGCCTCCGGCCCCGTCAGCTTTATGCGCGTGTTCAATATGGCTACCGAGGCCGTGAAGCAGGGCGGCACCCGGCGCGGGGCGAACATGGGCATCCTGCGGGTGGACCATCCCGATATCCTGGAATTCATCGACTGCAAAAAGGTGAACGGGGACATCACCAATTTCAATATTTCGGTGGGCATCACCGAGGCGTTCATGCAGGCCGTGGAGGAAAACCGGGACTACGACCTCATCGACCCGCAGACCCGGCGCCCGGTGGGCAAACGCAGCGCCCGGGAGCTGTTTGAAAAGATCGTGGACGCGGCATGGCGCAACGGCGAGCCGGGCATCATCTTCCTGGACCGCCTGAACCGGGACAATGTGGTTCCATCCCAGGGGGAGATCGAATCCACCAATCCCTGCGGTGAGCAGCCGCTGCTGCCCTACGAAAGCTGCAACCTGGGCAGCATCAATCTGGTGAAAATGCTTGCAAAAACGCCGGAAGGCTATGCCGTGGATTACGGCCTGCTGCGGGACACTGTGCGCCAGGCCATACATTTTTTGGACAACGTTATTGACGTGAATAACTATCCGCTGGAGCAGATTGGCGCGGTGACACGGGCCACACGCAAAATCGGCCTGGGCGTGATGGGCTTTGCCGATATGCTGCTGTATCTGGGGGTGCCCTACAATTCCGACGAGGGCGTTGCGTTGGCGGAGAAGCTGATGGCCTTTATCAACGCCGAGGGGCACGCGGCCAGTACTGCGCTGGCGGCCCAGCGCGGTGCGTTCCCCTTGTTTGCCGAGAGCATCTACAAGGATGGCGATCTCCTGCGCAACGGCACCGTCACCACCATCGCGCCCACGGGTACGCTGTCCATGATCGGCGGCTGCTCCTCCGGCGTGGAGCCTGTGTTTGCCTATGTGTATATCCGCAACATCATGGACGGTACGGAGATGCTGGAGGTAAACCCGGTGCTGCGGGAAAAGCTGCAGGAGCGCGGACTGTACTCCGACGCTTTGATGCGCAAAATCGCCAAAGAAGGTACCATCGCCCATATCGCGGAGATTCCCGAGGACATCCGCCGTGTGTTTGTTTGTGCCCACGACGTAAGCCCGGTATATCATACCAGGATGCAGGCCGCTTTCCAGCGGCACACGGACAACGCGGTGTCCAAGACCGTGAATTTTCCCCACTCCGCCACCCGCGAGGAAGTGGCTGAAGTGTATATGCTGGCCTATAAAATGGGCTGCAAGGGCGTCACCATCTACCGGGACGGCAGCCGGGACAGCCAGGTGCTGAACATCGGCAGCGTCAAAAAAGAAGGAGGAGCCGCCGCGCAGCATCCCTTTGGACGCATCGTGCCCCGCCCGCGCCCGGCCATCACTATGGGCTTTACCGAGCGTATGAAGATTGGCTGCGGCAATCTGTACGTCACGGTGAACTACGATGAAAACGGCATCTGCGAGGTGTTTACCAGTACAGGCAAGGCCGGCGGTTGCCCCAGCCAGAGCGAAGCAACGGCCCGCCTTGCCAGCGTGGCGCTGCGCAGTGGCATCAGCGTGGAGGAAGTGTATGACCAGCTCAAGGGCATCCGCTGTCCGTCCACAATCCGCCAGCAGGGCATGAGCTGCACCTCCTGCCCGGACGCCATCGCTAAGGTTTTGGCCAAAGTGGACCGTTTCATCCGTGAAAACAACAACGCTGTCCAGCATCCTGAGGCGGAGCCCACGCCCGGGCAGCGCCGCGCGGCGGCCGGCGGCCCGGCCACGGCCGGACCCCGCGGCAGCCATGTGCCTGCCGCGGCGTCGGAGATACATATCTGCCCCGAATGCGGCGGCCCCGTGGAGCATGAGGGAGGCTGTGTCATCTGCCGCAACTGCGGTTTCTCCAAATGCGGATAAAGCTGCGTCGGCATAAGGCGGCAAACACATCCCCAATATTTTGTGGGTGAGCCCGTGAGAAAAAGATTTGAAGCCCCATCTCTAGAAAATATATATTTTCATGCGGCAGCTTCAAATATATATGCGCCCAAACTGCATACTTCAAAACAAAAGTACATGCCATGCTTCGCTTCGCGCCGGGATCCGGCGCGGAGCGTTTTTCAACACGGACAAGGAAAACTTTCAACATTTCAACCGAGTTTTACACCGAGTATAGCGGGTTTTCCACAGCTTTTGTTGAAAACCCTGTGGAAAGCGTTGAAAAGGGCGTAAAATAGGCCCCGGTTTTCCACAATATTCCGCGAATGTTACAGTTTGTACATAACTAATTGTTGAATACTGAAAGAGGTTTTGATACAATATCTTTATATCGGCGCCGGTTTTTTCCGCCCGCGGCGGATTCAACAAAAAGCAATATCCGCCCGCGGCGCGGGCGGTGGAGAAAGGAACCAAACGTTTCATGAAATGGGTCTATAAGCTCGAACGGAAATTCGGCCGCATCTGCATTCCCCATCTGATGCTGGTCATCATCGCGGGGCAGGCCATGGTGTATCTGGCCAATCTGCTCAACCCAGACATCCTGCTGCTCAGCCGTTTTTCGCTGAACTGGGCCGCCGTGATGCACGGCGAGGTGTGGCGGCTGCTCACCTTTGTGTTCATTCCCCAGAGCACCAGCCCGCTGGGCCTTGTGCTGACGCTTTATTTCTACTATCTCATCGGCAACACACTGGAAAATACCTGGGGCGATTTCCAGTTCAACGTCTATTACTTGTGCGGCATGCTCGGGGCCATCTTGGCGGCTGCGCTCACAGGTTACGGCACCAGCTACTACATCAACCTGTCGCTGTTTTTTGCTTTTGCCATGCTCTACCCTGATTTTCAGGTGCTGCTGTTCTTCATCATCCCCATTAAGATGAAGTATATGGCCCTATTCTCGGGCGCGCTGTGTCTCATCGACCTGCTGATGGGAGGCTGGAGCACCCGGGCGGCGGTGCTGCTCTCGCTGGCAAACTTTCTTCTGTTTTTCGGCGGGGATTTCTTCCGCACGGTCAAGCAGGAGATCAAATACCATAAGACGCGCCGTACCTGGCAGAACCAGAACCGCAGCAACTGGCGCTGACACGGGGAATTTGTGCCTGCACCCGCGCGGCAGTGGATTTTTCGTGCGATCTGTGCTAAAATGAAAGCAAGCAGAAGGCGCACCCCGCGCCCTGTAATGTTTAGGGGGTATTGTTATGAAAATGATTACCGCGATCGTCAACAAGGAAGACGCAAATGCTGTTTGTAACGCACTGACGAAGGGCGGCTTTTCGGTAACAAAGCTGTCCACTACGGGCGGTTTCCTGATGGCGGGCAACATGACGCTGCTCATCGGCACCGACGATGAAAAGGTGGATAAGTGCATTGAGCTGATCGCCTCCTGCTCCAAGCAGCGCAAAGAGGTGGTGCCCAGCACCGCCAGCTACGGCATCGGTGTCACGACGGCCTATCCGCTGGAAGTGACTGTGGGCGGCGCGACGGTGTTCGTCACCAACGTGGAACGCTTTGAAAAGCTGTAATGGCTGCGCTGGATTCCCTGCTCGGAAATGAAACACTCAAGGAAAGCCTCTCGGCCGCGCTTGCGGCCGGGCGGCTTTCTCATAGTATCCTGCTTTGCGGCGAGGCAGGCACAGGCGCGGGCTTTGCCGCGCGCTGCCTGGCCGCGGATTACCTTTACCCAAACGGCGGCGCCTCCGCCGCTCAGGTTTTGGCGGGTCAAAGCCCGGAATACCTGCTGCTGGCGGGCGAAGGCGTTTCCGGGGATATCCGCGTGGACCGTGTGCGCGAGGTGCGGCGGGAGATATTCAACACCGCGCTCTCCGCTGGGGGACGCGCCGTGCACATCAAAGGCGCGGACAAGCTGAACGGCGCCAGTGCCAACGCCTTGCTGAAGGTGCTGGAGGAGCCGCCTGAGGGTGTGCTGTTTATCCTGACGGCGCCCAGCGAGGCGAACGTGATGGCCACCATCCGCAGCCGTTGCTGCGCCTATTCCCTGGCCCCCGTGGCCGAGGAGGTGTGCGCGGCGTATCTGAAGAAGCACTTTCCAAAGGAGCCTGAGGCCGCTCGGTATGCGGCGCTGTTCGGTGGGAAGATCGGCAGTGCGAAGCGCTGCCTGGAGGACGCGGCCGGGCGGACGCTTTTGCTGGACGCGCTGAAGCTGGCGGGCCTGGCCGAAAAACAGGACGTTTACGGCGCATTGGCGCTGCTTTCCAAATATGAAAAAGACCGCGCGGGCACACAGGCGCTTCTTGGCCTGCTGCTGAACGTGTGCAGTGCTTCACTGCGGGGCAGCGAGGCGGCCCAAAGCCCTGTAAGCCCGGCCCGTGCCGCGCGCTGCGCAGGGGAAGCCGGAAAAACGGCCCGGCTGATGGCAGGCAATGTCAGCGGTAAGCTGGCGCTCACCTGCCTTGCCGCGCGCCTGACGGCATGAGCCTGCGCTTTGGGCGGGAGGGCTTTGCCGGCGGGCGGAGACTTTGCGCGGATATTTCTTCCCCGCGCCCCCACTCTCTTGATAAAACGCCGCTTCAAATGCCGCGGGCGGCGGAACTGACACCCATTGCAGCGGCGGCGAAAGGAAAGAAGCTATGACAAAAGTGATCGGCGTCCGCTTCAAAGCGAACGGCAAATCCTACTATTTCAGCCCCGGCGACCTGGAGCTCCAACAGGGGGACCACGTTATCGTGGAAACGGCCCGGGGAACAGAGTGCGGCGAGGTAGCAAAAGGCCCTCATGACGTGCCGGATTCCAGCATCGTCAAGCCGCTCAAGACGGTCACGCGCATGGCGGACGCCGTGGATGTGCGCCGCATGCAGCAGAACCGCGCGGACGAAAAACGCGCCTTTTCGGTGTGCGAGGAGCGCATTGCCAAGCACAAGCTGGACATGAAGCTGGTGGATGTGGAGTATACGCTGGACCGCAACAAGATCCTGTTCTACTTTACGGCCGACGGACGCATCGACTTCCGTGACCTTGTCAAGGACCTTGCCGGTGTGTTTCGCACGCGCATCGAGCTGCGGCAGATCGGCGTACGGGACGAGAGCAAAATGCTGGGCGGCTTGGGTATTTGCGGCCAGCCGTTCTGCTGCAGCCGTTTTCTGCGGGATTTCCAGCCGGTGTCCATCAAAATGGCCAAGGAACAGGGACTCTCGCTCAATCCGGCCAAGATCAGCGGCAGCTGCGGCCGCCTGATGTGCTGTCTTGCCTACGAGCAGCCGGCATATGAGTATCTGAACAGGATCACTCCGGGCGTGGGGAGCATTGTCAAAACGCCTGAGGGAGTGGGCGCCGTGGTGGAGACCAATGTCATCTCCGGTACCCTGCGCGTGCGGATGGACCCCCCAGCCACCGGCTTCAAAACGTTCCACAAGGACGAATGCCAGTATCTGCGCGGCGGCAAGCGCGCACCCATCGCGCCGGACCCGGAGCCGGAAGAGATCACCGAATGAACGCTTTTGCCCCGCGTAGGTTTGCGTCTGCCGGGCCGTGCGGGGAAAAGCTGTTTCCCGGCGTGTAAAAAGTGCGTGAAAGTGGCCCTGCGCCCCTTGAAAAATCCGCATTTTATGTTAAAATGAGAACACATGGAGGCACAGCCTCTGGCGGCTGCATGCGCTGACCCGCGCCGCTCGCGCACGCTGCCGTAAAAAATTCGATCGCGCGGAGAAGAGGATGGATACTTATGGCTTACAAAATTTCTGACGACTGCATCGCTTGCGGCACCTGCGCTGGCGTGTGCCCGGTTTCTGCGATTTCCGAGGGCGACGGCAAGTATGTCATCGACGCGGACGCCTGCCTGGATTGCGGCACCTGCGCCGGCGAATGCCCGGTTTCCGCTATTTCCGAGGGTTGATTTCCCGGGAAAAGCAGAGCAAAGCAACAAAGAGGCGGGCACCGTGCGTGCCCGCCTTGCTTTTTCCTTATTCAGGCGATTTCGGCCTCTGCATCCGCGAGGGGCCTGAATTTTTGATTTGAGCGGCCTCCTCTACTTGGGCGTGCCGCTGAAACCGATTCGAAAGGAGCCTCCGCCTTTGCAGCAGGAACACCTTGCCAACGGCACACCCGTTTTCATCACGCAAAGCCACCGTTTTGGCCAGGATGCACTGCTGCTGGCTCACTTTTGCCGCGTGCGCCGCGCCGAGGCTGTGTGCGATCTGGGCACCGGCTGCGGGGTCATTCCCCTGCGCTGGCACGACAGAGGGCACCGCGGTCCATGCCTTGCGCTGGATATCGCGCCCGGCGCCGTAGCGCAGCTGCACGCGGCGGTGCAGGCTGCGGAGGCCTGGCATATCACGCCGGTCACAGCAGATCTGCGGGACCTTGCAGGCCTGCACCCATATGCCCAGAGCCGCGATGTCGTGGCCTGCAACCCGCCCTATTTTACAGGTGGGCGCGTCAGTCCGGACACGGCGCGGGCGGGTGCGCGCCATGAGCTTTCCTGCACGATGCCCGATGTATGCGCGGCTGCGGGTCTGCTGCTGAAAGACGGCGGCAGGCTGTGTGTGTGCCAGCGTCCGGAACGCCTGGCGGACGTGCTGTGCGCAATGCGCGGCGCGCGCATTGAACCCAAGCGTCTGCAATTTGTTATGGCCCGGCCTGAAAAAGCGCCCTGGCTGGTGCTGGTGGAAGGCCAGAAAAACCGCGCGCCGGGCCTGCGCGTGCCGGCCCCGCTCGTTACCGCGCGGGCAGACGGCCGCCCCAGCGCGGCCATGCTGGAAATTTACGGAACAGAACCGAAAAAGGAGGCCCCATGAGCGGCACTTTGTATATCGTGGCAACGCCCATCGGCAATTTGGGCGACCTTACCCCACGCGCGGCGGAAACCTTTGCAAAAGCGGATTTTATTGCCGCCGAAGACACCCGTGTGACGCTGAAGCTGCTGAACCACCTGGGCCTGAAAAAGCCGATGGTGAGCTATTATGAGCACAATCTGAAAGAGCGGGGCGGTTATATTCTGGACCGCATCGAGGCCGGGGAATCCTGCGCGCTGTGCAGCGACGCGGGTATGCCCGCCGTTTCCGACCCCGGGGAGGTCATCGTGCGGGACGCACACGTCCGGGGCATTCCCGTGGTGCCCGTGCCCGCGGCCAGCGCCGCTGTCACGGCGCTGTGCATTTCCGGGCAGCCGACGGGTCGGTTTGTGTTCGAAGGTTTTCTGCCTACCAACCGCCGTCAGAAAAAGGAGCGGCTGGCCGCACTGCAAAACGAGGAGCGCACCGTGATTTTTTACGAGGCACCGCATAAACTGCCCACGACTTTACAAGACTTGGAGCAGGCGTTCGGACCGGAGCGGAGCCTGACCATCTGCCGGGAGCTGACAAAGCTGCACGAGGAGATCCGTGTCACCACCGTGGGGGACGCCAGCGCTTACTATAAAGAAAACCCGCCCCGGGGCGAGTTTGTGCTGGTGATGGCCGGCGCACAGCCATGCCCTGCGCAGGAACTGACGCTGGACGACGCCGTCGGCCTGGCGCGAAAACAGATGGCCGCGGGCCAGAGCGCCACGGCGGCGGCAAAATATGCCGCTGCGCACAGTGCATTTTCCAAGAGCGAAATTTACCGCCGCTGCCTGGAGTAAGGCGCGGCCTGAAAGGCGGAAAGCATATGAAGCTGCTGGTCGTTTCCGACGTCCACGGAGATTTGGACGCGCTGGAACGCGCGGTGGATGCCGAAGCGGATGCAGACGCCGTTATTTTTTTGGGAGACGGTCTGCGGGAAGCGGAGGACCTGCAGGATATGCGCCCGGAGCTGAAGATTTACAGCGTGCGGGGCAACTGCGATTATGCCTCCTTTGCCCCGCCGGACGGGCTGGCCGCTTTCGGCGGTGTGTTATTTTATTATACACATGGTAATTTATATAATGTAAAAAACGAACTGGATACACTTGCTGATGCGGCACGTGCACGCGGTGCGGACGCAGCGCTTTATGGACATACCCACTGTGCTGGCTGCGAGGAGCGGAGCGGTGTGGTGCTTTTCAACCCCGGCGCGCTTTCCCGGGTGCAGGGGCGCGGCAGCTATGGTGTGGTCATGGTGGAAAACGGCGCGCCGCGTTTTGAGCACAGACGGGTTTGATACGCGCCTGTCCCGAGATAAAGGAGAGCGGCAACTGTAAAAACCGCCGCCCGCGCAGCCCTCATAAGAGGGAATCCGCGGGCGGCGGTTTTTTGATTGTTCCGTAATGCTTACCCGGTTGGACGCGGGACGGCATGCAAGGCCTGAAAAAACGACCTCGATGACCGTGGCGGGATGTACGATCAGAGCAGATAGCGAAAAATTTCATCCCGCTGCTCGTATTCACACAGCACAGAAAGGCCGAAGCAGAATACACGCTGTGCTTCCGACAACGGGCTTGGCAGCGGCGCGTCCTCCAATGCACAGCGCGCCAGCGCATCCCGCTGGGCCGGGGTGAGCAGAGCTTCCGCTTCCTCAAACGTCATAGCCATATATGCTCATCCTTTCCGGCAGCGTTCAGTCGGCGAACAGCGGTGTGGAAAGATAGCGGTCGCCGGTGTCGGGCAGCAGTGCCACGATGGTCTTGCCCGCGTTTTCCGGCCGTTTGGCCAGCTGAATGGCGGTCCAGACAGCCGCGCCCGAGGAGATGCCCACCAGCACGCCCTCCAGACGGCCCACCAGACGGCCTGCGGAAAAGGCGTCCTCATTCTCCACGGGTATGACCTCGTCATAAATATGAGTGTCCAGAACTTCGGGCACAAAACCTGCGCCGATGCCCTGGATCTTGTGCGGCCCGGCTGTGCCCTTGCTCAGCACCGGAGAGGCCGCAGGCTCCACGGCTATTACGCGGATGGCAGGGTCCTGCGCCTTGAGATAAGCGCCCACGCCGGTGACGGTGCCGCCCGTGCCCACGCCTGCGATAAAGATATCGACCTTGCCGTCGGTATCGGCCCAAATTTCCGGCCCCGTGGTGGCTTTGTGTACAGCGGGGTTGGCCGGGTTGACGAACTGCCCGGGGATAAAACTGTCCGGAATCTCTTTGGCCAGATCTTCCGCCTTGGCGATGGCGCCTTTCATGCCCAACGCACCCTCGGTGAGCACCAGCTCTGCACCGTAAGCCTTCATCAGCTGGCGGCGCTCAACGCTCATGGTGTCAGGCATGACGATGATGATTCGGTAACCCCGCGCGGCTGCCACAGAGGCAAGGCCGATGCCGGTGTTGCCGGAGGTGGGTTCGATAATGACGGAACCGGGCTTCAGCAGGCCGCGGGCTTCCCCGTCGTCGATCATGGCTTTGGCGATGCGGTCTTTCACGGAACCGGCCGGGTTAAAATATTCCAGCTTGGCAAGGATGCGGGCCTTCAGCCTGTGTTCCCGTTCAATGTGGGACAGCTCCAACAGCGGTGTTGCCCCGATCAGCTGGTCAGCGGATGTATAGATACGGCTCATAAAAATTTCCTCCCTGAATGATGTGCTTGTATGTTCCGGCAAAGCCGGGCGGAAAGGGCTGTCAGCAACAGCGCCAGCACAGGCACAGCCGCCCCGGCGGCTGTGTGCGGAAAGGATCTGAGGTGTGAGGCTTCATAAATACCAATCTTTCAGATAGGTTTATAGGGATTATAACCCGAACCGGTCCGCTTGTCAAGGAGAAAGCAGGAAGTTTTTGCCGAGGTCTGCAGTTGAATTCCTATTAACCCAACAGTATAATAGGTTTATATGTGGAAATCTAAAAAATAGCTTTTGGTGGGTCTTGGACTATATGGGCAGTCCTCGGCCATTGAGATAAGTTTTTTATTGCAGAGAAATAAAAAAAACAGGGTTTGAACTTTTGCTATCGAAAAGTTTTAAAACATAAATACCCTTGCAAATACTGGTTTTTGTGTATCAAGACACTTAAAATTACAATGACTTTGGCACTTTGGCGTCCCCGGAGTTGCCCGAATTTCTTAGGGCAATAAAAGGCACCAACTTTAAATTTATCGAGGAGGCGAACAATGATTAAAGTAATAAAAAAAGCGTTTGTTGTGATTGGGAAAGAGGGTTCAACGCTAGACGGCGCGGGCTTTATTCAGAAATTGTGGGATGATGCAAACGGTCACTTCAGTGAAGTAGCACATCTGGCGAAGAAAGATACAAACGGAAATATTGTGGGAATATGGGGGGCCATGTCCGATGGTTCTCACGCATTTAATGCTTGGGAAGATGGCTTTAGCAAAGGCTTGTATCTGGCGGGAGTGGAATGTGTTGATAATGCAGAAGCACCGGCTGGATGGACAAAATGGATAATACCAGGTTATGAGTATATAGTTGTTGAAAACCATAATGGAACGTTTGAAGATACCATTAAACAAATGAATGAGGAAGGTATGTCGCTGGTCGGAGCAGTTCACGACTATACCGATCCAGCAACGGGAAAGGGTTATATGTATTTTCCGATAAGAGAAATTTAGTAAATTTGTATTTGTATACTGTCATAGATGAAAACGAGTGATTTTTACGGGAAGGGTGCCCCTTTCCACTGCTTGCTACGGGATTTTTCGCAAAGGAACAGAAAGGAAATGATAATCTCAAGGCAGGGTCTTTTCTTTGATATATTGCGCAGCTAAATGGCGTTTTCAGGGGGACATGTATAAGCATTTTACCCCGTCGGTTTTATTGCCGGTACTGTTTTTATGGCAAGGTTTTTGAACTTCGAATGCGTAACCATAATGGTGTACAAAGTTATCCTAAATTGCCTTTGCAGGCGTGATTGCATCCCTGTGCCTGTTCTGTATCATCTTAGCTGTAGTGTTAAAATGGTATCCAACTCTACAAAACCAACCTATACGGCGATGTGAGAAGGTACAAGCGGAAATGGGAAAACGGTTGAAAATGCAGGCAGTTTCCGCACCTCAATAAAACTCGCAAGATGTTATAAGACAATTTCCGTCTATACAATCCATAAAAAATAGCCGCAGGCTGTTTTTAGGCTTTGCGGGACGTCCCCGGCCTGTGGTCAGTAAGATAAGCTTTTTATTGCGGAGCAATAAAAAGGCCGCGGGAAAGGGCCCGCGGCAGAGGAAACAAAAAGAAACGGAGGAACGGCTGTATGATGGTGTCCACCAAGGGGCGCTATGCGCTGCGTGTTATGATTGACCTGGCCGAGCACCAGGCAGAGGGATATATCCCTCTCAAAGCTATTGCCCGGCGTCAGGATATCTCGGAAAAATATCTGGAGAGCATTCTCAAAAGTCTGGTGCAGAGCCAGTTTCTGACAGGCGTGCGCGGAAAGGGCGGGGGCTACCGGCTGACAAGGCCGCCCGAGCAGTATACCGTGGGAAGCATTCTGCGGCTTACGGAGGGCAGCCTGGCCCCCGTGGCCTGCCTGGAACAGGAGCCGGTGGAATGTCCGCGCAGGGCCGAATGCCGCACGCTGCCCATGTGGCGGAAGCTGAACGCGCTGGTGCAGGATTATCTGGACGGCGTCACGCTGGCAGATCTGACAGCCGAGGCCCAGTCCGCCGACCATTATGTGATTTGACCCGGCTCCGTTCAGGCATAGCGGTATTTTCCCCTTTTTCGCCACAGAAACCAGGCGCTCACCGCCAGAGCCAGAAGTTCGGCCACAACGATGGCGAGCCAGATGCCGTCCGTCCCCATGAGAGCGGGCAGCACCAGAACCACGACTGTCTGGAACACCAGCGTGCGCAGGAACGAGATAACGGCGGAAACAAAGCCGTCGTTCAGCGCTGTAAAGAAGCCGGAGCTGAAAATGTTGAAGCCTGTGAGCAGGAACGAAAGCGAATACAAACGAAAGCCGCGGCAGGTCATCGCCAGCAGCGCCGCATCATAGCCCACGAATATCTTTGTCAGCGGAAGAGCCAGTGCCTCGGCAGCTGCAGTCAGTGCCACTCCGGCCGCGCCCACCAGCAGCAGGCTTTTGCGGAACAGGCTTTTCAGCTCCGTGCTGTTCCCCGCTCCATGATGGTATCCCACCACGGGCGCGCTGCCGATGGAATAACCGATGAAAATGGCAATGAAAATAAAGTTGACGTACATGATGACGCCATAGGCGGCAATGCCGTCCTCCCCCGCCAGCTGCATGAGCTGAAAATTGTACAGCACTGTCACCAGTGAAGAAGAGAGGTTGGTCATCAGCTCCGACGAGCCATTGGTGCAGGCTTTCAGCAATGTACGGCTGTCCAGCTTCGTTTTTCCAAGCCGCAAAAGGCTGCGGTTGGGCCGGGCAAAATACAGCAGCGGTACGCCGCCGCCCACAAACTGGCTGGCGGCCGTGGCAATGGCAGCGCCCGCCACGCCCCAGCGGAACACGGCGATGAACAAAAAGTCCAGTATGATATTGGTAAGCCCCGCGGCCACGGTAACGCCCAGGCCAAAATGGGGCTTTTCTGCTGTGATGAGAAAGCTCTGGAACACATTTTGCAGCATGAACATCGTCTGGCCCGCCAGCAGGATTCCGCCGTAAACGACGCAGTCCTCCAGCATGGCACCCTGTGCGCCCAAAAGCACGGCGATGGGGCGCAGGAACAGCAGCCCCAGCACGGAAAAAACGATGCCTCCGCCGATGGTCACATAGACAAGCATGGAAAAGTAACGCTGGGCCCGGCCGCTGTCCCCTTCACCAAGGGTACGGGCCACAAGAGCGCTGCCGCCGGTGCCGATCATGAAGCCAAGCGCGCCCAGGATCATCAGCAGAGGGAAAATCAGGTTCACGGCCGCAAAAGCCGTTTTGCCCACAAAATTGCTCACAAACAGGCCGTCCACAACGCCGTAAACGGAGGTAAAGATCATCATGACGATGGACGGCGCCACAAAGCGCAGCAGCTTTCCCGTGGTGAAGTGGTCGGATAATTGGATCCTCATAGTATGCTACTCCTTGAAACGCTTGGGATAAATGTGCCGCGCGCATGTCCGCGCGGCAGAAAAATTGCGCCCGGATTTCCAAAACCGAGCGCACTCGTCATCTTCTCCGGCTACATGGCTGCGGCCATACGCCCTCCGATGGGATATGGAAATTTACAGGATGCGTCCGGCCTCTGCCCGCAGGCGGGCAAGATAGGCGTGCGTCAGACGCAGAAGGGCCTGCTGGTCCTCCTGCGGCATGCCGGAAAACGCGCGTTCCTCCATGGCGGCCACAGGGGCGGCCTTTTCTTCCACCAGCTTGCGGCCCACCGGCGTCAGGCAGATGTGCATGTCTCTGCCCCGTCCGGGCTGAAGATACAGATAGCCATCCTGTTCCAGCCTGCGGATGGAGGAATTGATGGTCTGCTTGCTGATGTAGGACAGATCGCAGATATCCCGCTGCAGGCAGCCGTCGCCCAGAAGATAAAGCGCATACAGAATGATGGAGGCGCTGTCGGAAAGCCCCTGCCGCAGTGCAAGATTGTGGTAAAGATCGTCCAGCTCTTTGTAAAGCCGGTTGAATTCCCGTATTCCGGGGCCCTGTCCCATATGCATGCCTCCCATATCCGATTTCGGACTCAATGCGTTTATTATAGTCCGATTTCATACTTAAGTCAAGGCTCTCAAGCAAAAAAGGATAAAAACAGCCGGCCGGAAGATCCGGCCGGCTGTTCTGGCGCAGCGGGAGGGATTCGAACCCTCGTGCGATTGCTCGCAAACTGATTTCGAGTCCTGTGCCGGAAAGGCTCTTGCGGAAAAGAGCAGGTCAGAGCTGGTCAGTTTGTCCCCGGATTTTCGGCGGTGTCAAGCCGTTTTCGAGGGGCCAAAGCCCGAAAAATGGCTATAGTACGAATCAAACCGGCATCCCCCGTTTTGGCCCCGTTTGGCAAGATTTTTTGGAAAAATGCAAGATTTCACGCAAGATAATTGGGGGCTGATTTCGCTGATGAACACTGGGTTTGTGCTGCCCGGCCGGAAAACGGATTTCTCTAAATGCAAGATTTTAGGCCGATTTTGTGTATTATCTTTCGAACATTCAACAATTTGTATAGTTTTGGTGGAAAACACGGTGGTTCTCCGGGTCCAAATTCAAAACAAAGGAGAACCGAAAAAATGAAGAAAACGAATCTTTTTCAGGACGCCCTGGAGCGGCAAATTCAGGACCTGCTGGCGCCCTATCCCGACCCCATGGGCCGCACCGACTTCCGCAAAGCCTGCCGCATCGGCACCCGCACCTCGCTATACTTGCTGCAGAGCGGCCTGGTGCCCTGCGAGAACACCGGCAAGCAGACCCGCTGCTACAAGATCGCCAAGGCCGACGTGGCCGCCTACCTGCGCCGCCGTCTGGCGGAGCCGGCGTACTACACCCCGCCCAGCGGCTGGTACAAGAACTACCCGAACCACAAGCCCCCAGCCTTCGGCCTGAACGGCGCGCTCCTCCTCACCGACGCCACCCGCCGGCGGGTGCGCCGCTGGTACGAGAACCTGCTGGCCCGCCAGCCCGACGTGCTGGACGCCCGCCAGATCTCCCGCGTCACCGGCTACGCCTCCCGCACCGTCAGCCGCTGGTGCACCGAGGGCAGGTTAAAGTCCTTTCCGTACCAGCACACCTATAAGGTGCCAAAAGAGTGGCTGCTGGAGTTCCTCACCTCCGAGGACTACAACAGCATCACAAGAAAGAGCAAGGAACACTACGCCATGATTGCGGCAGTAGCGCCGAAGAAAAAAGGCCAGAAAAGGACGTTGTAAAAGCGTGATGCAAATCACCAAAATATACCGAAAATGTGATGGCGCCCCAAAACTGCACGGTAATGCTCAAAACATTACCGTGCAGTTTCTATTGCGGTTAATCGTATTTTGTAAATGATTGTATCATTGCATGGTTAATCTTCTTTTTTCACCATCAATTAACGATTGAAAGTAAGTGTGCGAATCCTCTCCAAAATCAGGTGGTTGCCTATTTAATGTAATTTTTCCAATGAACTCTGCCAATTCGCAGTATTCTTTTTTGGGGAACACATTCGAAAGAACCCCATTCCAGCCATAAGGGTTGTTTTTATATATAAAGATCCGTTTTAACAGAATATCATTAGTCGCAAACATAAATTCTTCCGGATATTCATCGGGATACTCGTATAATGTGCTCCAGTGCGTCAAATAGGATATATCCCAAGCTTGGTTTTCACACCCCGCAATGACTTTTTCTACATCTTTGGAGTTGGCGTTTTTGGGAGCTTTGATATTTTCATACCCTGTAAATAAAAGAGTAATATATACCAACATATATTCGCCAATCAATAAGTTGTCACAGGTCCATTGAAAGAATTCGCGAACTTTTTCTGCAGCATTCATTCTTTTGTCCCGATATAACCATACAGCATGAAGTAAAGACGCTAAAGCCATATCATAGTGATCGCCACCCACCGCATAATCAACAGTGATATTCTGCGCTAATGCTTGGGAATAACTTATAGGCTGGATTTTTGTGATACGCCCCTCGGCAAGAGCCACCCATAGTTGTCCCGGATATGTGCTCATAATCTCTTGAAATCTTTGGATTTCAAGCAACCCACTTTCTTGGCAATGCAGTTGACTTGCTCGTTCCATAACGGCCAACCCGGAACTAACTTCCATCCCATTGAGTGCTGCCCACGCCATTACCAGTGCGACACGTCGTGCCTCTGCGCGATTCTTCAATTCTCCCTGTTCACATAATTTAAAAAGGCTGATCAATATGTTTCTGTCCAAAAACAAGGAAAATGGCTTTTGAGCTTTTGATTGAAAGAACTTCTCATAATCGAATTTGCCAAACGGAGCAACAGAAGGATGGAAGATGAGCTGTAGTTTTTGGATAGCATCCCAAATAAAGTTCACATCATTGTCGTCCACTACTAAAACATCCATATTATTCTCCACCAACACTTTGGGTCACTGTGAAATGTTATCAAAGTATTATATCGTTACTCAACCCCTTTTTCATATTCCTTTTTCATCGCCTCCATACGCTCGCTTATCCTCGCCCGGCGATCATTACTATTTGATACTTTGAAAATTGGCCGAACTTTCCATGTACTCCCAGACACTTTTTCCCATGCAATGATTTCAGGCGCTATTGCATGTGCAAAGGCGAAATCAGACAATGATGCGCAAAAACTTCGTTTGTGGGCTTCGTATCCCAAAATATTCCAAGCGGTATAGTATGCGATATCAAGGAATGTTTCTCCCTCGATTGCGGAAACGTCGCAGGAATACATTGTACTAACCTCTTTGCTTTGATCATTACGGATAACAGGACTAAAGGAATACTTTGCTATTTCATAGGGGCGCCCGCTAAAAGGCTCAAACAATAAATCCATTGCCAAATATTTGTAAATCTTTAGATGCCTTTTATGAATTTGTCGTTCTATTTCGCCTGCACGAAAAGCATACACTTTCGGCGTTCTTTCCGTAATTGAACTGTTAAGGCACAAAATCACATAATCGACTGCGGATTTGTCGATTATCCGCTCTATGAGTGCAATAACTTCTTGAAATAGTGGCACTTCTCCAATCTTACATGCACGTATCCCCCTGCTATCGAATTTCATCAAAGAAAAGAACTCTGCATAAAGATCAATGAGTAGTGCTATCTGAATTTTTTCTCCCGGCTGTGCGATTTTTCTCAAGTTTTCTTGATATGTCGGTATGCTCTTTACATGCGTTTCAAGATTTTGGTGCAAAGATGCTAACAACGAGCGATAATTTGCGCCTATCACTTTTTGCATATGTTCGCCCGCTAAATCAAAAAGGTCTTGAGCAGCCTCTTCGAAAAACTCTTCCGGCAATATCCCGCTCTCATCCAAGCAGTTATTCCATTTTTCATACGTAGCACGTTTCTTTTTATCCAAAACTGGTGCAACTGAAGCGATTCGTGAAGATTGAGCTTTTTTGCTCTTCTTAGGATGCTTTTTGATAGCCAAGTGATCTACTCGAAAATGCTCGATTCCCAGAAGGACACCTTTTGTCCCTTCCTTCTGAGGAGATATTCTCCTAACAAAATCAGGACGTTCTTCGTGCGCACGATAAACATCTTCTCCAGCCAAGAATTCAAGGATTTTGCGCGACTCTCCCTTTTGCTGCTTTTTTGCCTCTATGGCTATTTGCAAGCAATGTAATTCCTGAGACTTTTGATCGTTTTCATGAGATGAACTCATATCATTTTTCTCCGTAGCATTTTATCTTTTTATAAAATTATATCACATTCTCCCTTACGCATCGAATTTTCCTGTATATATATTAAAAAATCAATGGTTTTCGATAGCTTTTCTATGTTAACTCTTTTGAAATCCTCTATCTAATCATTATTCTAACAATCATTGTTAGAAAGATTGTTAGAAAGCCCATTATCGCATACCTTTCAGCACGGCTGCAATTCTGCACAACTTTTGCCGTTTTCCGTTCGCCGAGCGGACAAAGTTGTGTAATTTCAAACTCTCATTTTTTGATAGTCCATACTATGGGACCGGCTCTCTGCTATAATGGAAAAAAGGAGTGAGTGGTATGGTGTTCTACACAGGCGATCCCCACGGCGATGTGGCAGAAATCGTGAAGTTCTGTCGGCAGATGCGGCTGCAGCCCGCCGACACCCTGGTGATCCTGGGCGACGTGGGGGCCAACTACTATCTGAACAAACGGGATATATATGTCAAGGAGCAGCTGGACGCCTGCGGCCCCACGGTCTTGTGCATTCACGGCAATCACGAGTGTCGGCCTGCCCATGTGCCCGGCTACGGGTTGCAGGATTGGAGCGGCGGTCAGGTGTATGCCCAACCGGAGTATCCCCATGTTCTGTTCGCCGTGGACGGCGAGGTCTACACGCTGGAAGGACGAGATCATCTTGTGATCGGCGGCGCCTACAGCGTGGACAAGTACTATCGCCTCATGCGGGGCTTCCGCTGGTGGGAGGACGAACAGCCCGACGAAGCCACCAAAGCCAAGGTAGAGCGGGTACTGGT